>Ga0310690_10003325_pt1 | contig 24302 bp, 17 predicted proteins | sample AusTroGonzalo_MG_2_FD_207661 | JGI IMG/M metagenome (GOLD analysis project Ga0310690, IMG submission 207661) | Bovine rumen microbial communities from tropical cattle in Woodstock, Queensland, Australia - Gonzalo_04 (v2) (version 2) | ecosystem: Host-associated > Mammals > Digestive system >... | reverse complement strand
AAGCGCAGATGCTCGCTTTGTCGCCACCGTCCACAATCTTCGTCTCCACGCTGTAGCCCGAAAACTCTAAGCGCTCGCGAGCGGCTTGCAGCGACTTCTCGCTGATGTCGCCCAGCAGGACGATGCGGTTCTGTGCCACGCGCTCTGCGATGGCCAATCCCATACTGCCCGCTCCTAAAAGGGCAACAACTTCCTTGTCTTGGTTGAAATTGAATTGCATAGTCGTATGTTTTTATTATTCGATGTTCTTGATAAACTTGGCGGGATTTCCACCCACGATAGTGTTTGGTGCCACATCCTTGGTCACCACGGCACCAGCGGCTACCACAGCGTTTTCGCCCACGGTCACACCAGGCAGGATGGTCGCCCCTGCTCCAACCCAAGCGTTGCGGCAGATGTGAACGGGCTTGCAGCGGAGAATCTGGCGGTCGTAGAGGTCGTGGTTGTTGGAGATGAGCTGCACGTTGGCGGCAATCATCGCGCCTTCGTCAATGGTGATGCCGCCACGGCCCATCATCAGGCAGTTGTTCATGATCATCACATTGTTTCCAATGTGTACCTTGTCGAAGCACACACCTGTCAGTCCGGGCATCACCCAACCGCCCTGGCCGAGGTTGCTGCCGAACAATTCGCGCACGAGCGCGTTATATTCATCGGTAAAGGGCATGGTGTGGTTCAACTTGAAAAGCACCTGAGCCTGGCGCACGCCCTCGGCGTGTTCCTCGGCAGTGGTCATTCTGGGGTCCACGATTTGTTCTTGCATGTTGGTGTTGTTTTGAATTACGATGCAAAAGTACGGCGGTTTTTTCGGGTAGATATTTCACAAAATCCGCGTGATTTTTCACTTTTTACGGAAAAATGCATTATCTTTGCCGCATGAAAAACCAGTTCATCTTTTCGGAAGACTTTAGTGCTGCCAATGACAAGGAGTTGAGTGGAAGTTGCATTCACCTTATCTGCACAGAGGGTGAAGGCAGTTTTGTGTTCAACGGAAAGTGTTTTCACATCTTCAAGAATGACCTTGTTGTGGTGCATAACCCGCAAAGGATCAGCAATATCGCAGCACCAGAGAATACCCGTGTGGAGTGGTTTGCTGCCGGAAACAAGTTTTTGAACGGCCTTTTACCAGCCAACAACTACAGCATCGGTGGCGGCATCAGCCTCAACAACAATCCAGTCCTCCCGCTTTCGGAGGAGAACGCCCGCCGCTTTTTGGACGATATCCATCGCATTCGCGAGCGGATGAACGACACCGGCTTCCAGTTCTATGACGGACTGATGGGCAGTCTCTGCCTCACAATGATCTACGACATCTTCGAGTTCCATGCGCTCCATTACGGCAGCGAGAGTCATACCGAACGCGCGGGCTACATCGTCAGCAGCCTGATGCAGATGCTCTCCACGGGCATCAGCCGCACCGAGCGTGAGGTGTCGTACTATGCCGACAAACTCCATGTGTCGCCCAAATACCTCTCCGATACCGTCAGCCGCATCACCGGCACCAGCGTCACCACCTACATCGCCAATGCCACCGTCCCAATCCTAAAAGAACTCCTTGAAGATGAGCGACTCTCGCTCACCCAAATTGCAGACATGATGAACTTCAACACCCTGTCTTACTTCTGTCGCTATTGCAAGAAACACCTCGGCAAGACCCCGTCGGAATACCGAAAGAGTTTGCAGCCGAAGGGGGATGGAGTAAAACAAAAATCGCCGCAAAGGCTTTAAGGTACCTTTGAAATTTTGACAATTATTCAAGTTCAATGGCACAAAAACCAAGAAACCTGTTAATCCAAATCAGGGAATGGCACGTAAACCTTTTTAGTTTAACCTTCCCAAATCTGTCAACCTTTTTCAGAAAAAGTCTGTCATTTACGCAAAAAAAAGCAAAATTTCAACCTTCTTCATTTGATATTTGCGTATTTTTTGCAAGTTTTTAATATAAAAGATAGAAAATTGGAAATTTGTTTGTATTTTTGCAATCGAAAAACAAACACGAGTATGATACAAGAAGTAAAAACAAGGAATTTTTTATCGTTTAAAGATGAGGTAAGATTCAGTTTTGAGGCTACTAATGATAAATTTGCGGAGGATTCGCAGGTCGTGACAATCAATGGCACGAGACTGTTGCGATTCGCTATCGTGTACGGCTATAATGCTTCGGGGAAGTCTAATCTATTGACCGTTTTAGATTTCCTGTCGTATTTCTGGTCGTATAAGCCAAAAGATATAGACTCTGGGACGGGAGTCATACCTTTTAAACTTGACAAGGAGTCGACCAACAAGCCATCTTGTTTTGAAATTGTCTTTTTTGTGCGGGACACAAAGTATTGGTACCAGTTGGAACTTGACCAACACCAAGTTTATCTTGAGAAACTGTCGTATTATAAAACTACCCAGCCTATTATGTTGTTTGAGCGAACGTTGAAAAATGGGCAGTCAGACGTGCAGATTAATTCCAAAGCAGAAAAAATTAGCGCTACTGCAAAAGAATTGATTAGTGGGAATTGTTTGAAAAACACGTCTTTTTTTGTGGCGCGAAATCAGGTGAATGTCAGCCTTCCTATTATTGATGCTGCGAAGGAATGGATGAGAAATCAATTAATGGAAGTTGTTTTCCCGAATACAGGACTAACCTCATATGCTCAAAAGAAAGCCTCGGAAAACAAAGATCTGATTAGTTATATCGTGAAGTTCCTCCATGAAGCTGATTTCAATATTACTGATATTTCTACGAATGTCATCAGCAAACAGCTAACAGAGGAAGCAGTCAAATTCTTGACGGAGGACAATGATGGCGTTGATGAGGAATCTGTCAAGGAGACGGAACGAATCAAAAAAGAGCGCACAATAAAACAGTTCCAGACGACATTCGAACATACGGTTGAGAACGATAATGGGACAGAGATTTATCAAATGGACAAGAAGTATGAGTCGGCAGGCACAATGAGGACGTTTGGAATAGAAGCTGCCGTTTATGAAGCACTTAAGCGAGATGCGGTATTGCCGATAGACGAACTTGAAACATCACTGCATCCGATGCTTTTGGAGAAAATCCTTTTTGAATATCTGAAGACTCATTCAAGGTCGCAACTTATTGTTACCACACATAATGACGGTTTGTTAGATTTGCTGGATGACTTGATTCGAAAAGACTCGGTATGGTTTACGGAGAAAAAGAAATCGGGCGTAACGGAATTATATAAACTAACTGATTTTAGAGGGATCAATCGTCTTTCCTCAATAAGGGAAGCCTACCGAAACAAGCGTTTTGGGGCGACAATGGGATGATGTTATGGAGAAAAGAGAAATAGCAGAAGTCGTAGAAAAGCGACCTTATTTTGAAGTTCCCGTTCCGGCCCCAGTAACTGAACGGGATAGCGGGACGAGGGATATGGGAAAACTGTTCCCTTTTCTGATTTGTGGTGGCAAAAACACTGAGCGGTTTTACTTTACGCATATCAATGACAAAACGGACTATAGATTCAACATCAGGCCAAAATACTTTGGTGATGAGTCAAACTATACAGAAGCTTTCCCAAAAAGAATAAAAGAAGTGCTGGACGCAAATAATGATATGAAGATATTTTGCGTGTTTGATTGGGATACGATATTTGGTAACGAAGCAAAGTTAAAGAAGCATAAGGCATTTGAGAAGCAATTTAAGACGGAAATATCAAATGGTACTGTTACGCTATGCCCCAGTATGCCAAGTATTGAGTATTGGTTCTTGCTGCACTTTATGGATTATACACAACTACTGAAAAGCTATGCAAGAGTAGCGAATGTGTTGGCTCCATATATGAAGCCATGCTTCCCTGATTCGGCAGAGCCTTTGAAGAAGTTGCTGAAAAAAGAGAAGTATCTGAAAGATGCAGCGTGGGTGGAGAACTTATGTGCTGATGGGAAGCTGGATAAGGCAATAGAGCGAGCAGAGAAGAATATTGAAGCGGCGATTGCCAATGGAAAACTAGAGGAGCAATCGTATTCGTATATTTATAAGGTGTTCAAGACAAGATGACTCCTTGGCGTCTATCTTGGAAAAAATATTATAACAAGGCATAATACTATCATGGCAAAACAAATCACTTTATTCGACATCTTCATCACCGTTTTGGAAAGAAACGGCAATGATGCAACAAGAAACTATATTCGTAAAACAAGGATTCTAATGAATGTCCCTGAATGCGCAGAATATTTGAACTGCATTCTAATTAACGCTCTTGGGACTCCATGTTGTATTGCAGAAGATGTGGTTGACAAGGCAGTGGATTGCATTATTCATTTACACGAGGATGATATTGAATGTTTTTACAATGCCACTCAACAACAAAAAGAAACTGAAAAGACATCAATGAGAGCTTTTATGGAACAATACCGTTGCGCTGTAAAGGATGTTCTTAAGAGTCAAGGATTGTTAATGTAGCTTTACTCCAGCGTAATCCCAACTATTTCGAGTATGTTAAAGGGCATTGCTGTTCAGGCGGACAGATTAATGACGCCCATCATTGTGTTGTTGTTTTAGGCTACAAAGTTACAACTTTTTTCTTTCCCCTTTTGAGAGGCATCGTACATACCCTATTATGGCAGATTCTTTTTTCACACGAATCCGCCTTCCATTTGTTGTCAACAACACAACCTTTAACTTTTCTCTCTTAACCTCCCAAGCAAAGACCATCCTGCCCCTTCATGAGAACACAAACAAGGAGACCCCGTAGGAATCTCCTTAAACTTGTACACCTTATTTATTTTGTATCTTTGATATTGTATTTACCCTTTGTTTTGAAACGATGCGTAATGTTTTTTGTTATGGTTTATTCTATTTGGAATTGTCGTATGATTTGTCTATTGCCATGAATTGTTTTGGCTATTAGCATTTATCCTCTGCTCCGTACGAAAATCAGCTCCCTGTCGGTCGCTTGTCTCCTAATCATATCCACTTTTTATGTTTTCAATATGGAATTATTACAATTATTAAGGAGGATATTAATCTTTTGGTTATCAAACCCCAGAAAATTCATTGCGCAGCAAATGAGAAGTACTCTCAGCTTTTGAGTTAGGTTTAAAAGGCCAACTCCATCCAGCGCGTTTTTCTTATCTTTTTCTTCAAGTTTTAGAATATGTGAATAATAGTGACGCGAACCTTTTGTCGCTTCTAAGTCCTCATCCGTCAGGGTTACTTTATCAATATCATTGAACTCGTTTCTCAATGATTTGAGTTGATTGAGGAATCCACTTTCTTTTCTGAAACGAATTGAAAAACCATCTAAAGCCTGCGCCACAACGAGGAAATCATTACTTGAATAAACCCGTTTACGCTCAAGACTGCTAATCAAATTGTCCCATATTTGACGAATCCGAGGTTCCGTATAAAATCTTTTTATCATTATACCATACAGAGCCTCTGCGTCTTTGAAATAGAACAAGTAATCATGGGGTTTATTGTCGAGTCGCAATTCACTTCTATATAAGTAGGTAACCAGTTCAATGGGATGATAAAATGATCCTCCTTTCTCCAGTTCTTGCTTCCTCTGCTTTGATCTTAATACAATTTTCTTATGTTCAACCGTATAAGACAAAGTAGCCAAAGACAAGAACTCTTCAAACTTCATGACATGAGCAATGACTTCTCGCGCACTTATACCCTCCTTCTTTAACTCGAGATATGTAAGTTGTTCTATGTTGACCTTGGGGTAATCAGGGGCAAAATTAACGGTCTTGACAAGATTAAGACATATACCGTCTTCCAATTTTACGCTACCAATAATAGGCTTCTCTCCTTTAGGGAATTCAATATTCAAAGAAATAGAATCATCACGATATATTGCATATACATTATCTGAAGGACACCAATGTACCAACTCATCCATAAATACATCTGCCTCAAAAAATGACGGTTCATCCATTGATTCTATATGGATTCCAATCAGTACGTATCTGCACGTATAGCGTGTAATAGAGAATGAACTACTAAGGTTCTGAGTCGTTGACGAACGACAACTCATCAGCGAAATATCCTTCATATGATTGTTTGGGGCGTAGCATCGCCCAAATATTACTTCCTCGTGGTGGTTCTTAAACAAGTCTTCTAAGGATTCATCCAAAAAAGCACCCAATAGTTCAAGCACAACCTTCCCGTCTGATTCTACATTCAGAACACCAGCCACCTGATTATCTGGCCTTGAAGGCAGCCACCAATATCCCTTATACAACATAACTTCAGCGTCCATAAATCGTCTTCATAATGCTTTTTCTACTTTGTGGCAAGGAATACTTATACTGTTCCATAAAGGTATCGAACGACATCACCCTATTGAAAAGGTCTGCGGCCGACTGCACTTTTATGCCTATTGCCTTGTAGTATTGTTCAAAATAATAATCAAGGCCGTGGAGTAGAAAACGTTTCTTATACTTGATGAACGTTAGCGGAGACATCATTATCAATGGACGTTCTTGGCTAGCTATTACGACACCTTCCGCCGCCAAACACTCGTTATACCATTGTTGCGCTAAAAGAGGAAGTCCTTCGTATATAAGCCTATTGTCCGCAATTACGAGAACAGGATAGATTATGACATCTTTGGGGAGATCCGTTGCCCATGGAAATTGTCCCTTTCTTATGTTAGCCGCATGGCCAGCCAACTGACCTATCCCTATTCTTTTGGGTTTTGCCAGATTACGATGGCATTTATTTTCCATGTCAAGCTGATACGTCTTACTAACAATCTTATTTCTTAGCTCCTGTTCGAGCAAATCATAGTTTCGCTGTTCTTTTATCCAAGCATTTATCCGGATGTCCTTGCACTCAAATAAGATGACTAATCTTTTCCGTTTACTTCTGATAAAGAAATCTGGATACCCAATTTCGTTTTGAATCAATTTGTGAATTCCCATAAGGTCCTCTTCATTGTAAGCAAGATACCTACAACTGCTCACGCAATTCTTTACAACACCTGCAAACAGGGTCTTTTCAACGAAATCCGAAGTAAATAGATTAGTGACATCAGGTTGCTTTTCCTCTAAACTGCTTGCAATATGCCGAAAGTCAAAATAGAGTCCTTGGAATAAACGGTCGACGAGTATTGCCTGATTATATATAACATAGTCGCCATTACTAAGTTTAAACAATGGCTTTCCTTTAAACTCTTTATAATCAGAATTACCCACACCATCATACTCGTCCTCACAAGCATATGGGAAAACATCTTTGTTGGCATCAATTGACAATCTGTCCAGAACTGATGATGAAAAAAACTCCCCATTCTGCTTGACCGTGCTTGAAGGACAGGTGCCTTCTCCATTCTTAAAACACTGCAAAGACAGACTGTAAATGGTTTTTACATAGTCCTTCCATGATTCAATTCCATACCACTTGTAAAATGCGTTAAGTAAGCCCGCATATTTTGAGTTTGATTCCAATAGTTGAAAAAACAGAATTGCTTGTGTGGGCTGGATGATGAATGAATTCTTAGAATTTGTTTTATGAATATCCTTATATGAAGCATCGTTAACCAGCAACAGTTTGGCGATGTCCTTCTTGACAGTATTTTCCGCTGTATAATCCATTAGTCTCTGATTGATTTGAGCAATCAATTTGGTGAGTCTCCATTCCAGTTCATTTGTTCGCATCAGACTCACCTCCTTCATTTCAGCAGGGGGTATTGAGCAGGCTATTCTCAGTATTTCCAATGGACAGTTATCAAAAGCTACAACAACCTCAGCGCCTTTTTCTTGTCTGATCCGTTCTATATGTCTTTTTAGATGGACATATAGGGGCATAAAGTGCGCATCTGATGTGGATAATAGATTGGCCATTTTTATGGCTGGCTTCCCGCAATACTCTCTTTTCAGCAAGGAAGCAAGCCTAACAACATTCTCTCTCGATATCATCCTCAAAACATCTTCTGGGTTCTCCCTCATTAAACCTGAAAATACGCTATCAAACTCAACTGGGATGATTATGGAGAATTTATTGAATCTGTTTTTCATCTTTTACCTTTTCTTTATTGCCATTTAAGAGATTCTTCACATACTCATCATAGAAAACCAGATTCTTTACTTTTCGCTGGCTCATCAATTTGCGTTCAACATCCCAATCTGCTTTTATACGCTGCGAGAGGATTTGCTTGATTTCATCAGACATTCTACCTTCGTTGGCCGTCAACACCCTAATGACAAACACCAGATATGGTATTTCCTCAATAAGCTTCTTTTCATATGCATCTTTCTGCCCTTTCAATACCTGCGTGACAAGTAATTCCGCCACATAATAAGGAACAAAAACATCGTCTGAAAACGACTCTATACTAAAACATGTGTCCTTAAATAAGACCTCAATATATGCCTTAAACAAATACTCATCGTTTCCATTCTCCAAACTCAACAAAAGCACGGCCAGCCAATACGCTTCCTGCCTTACGCGCTGCATCGATGCCTTCAAGTCAACCATAAATCCCTCGAAAGGTTTCCGTTCTTCTTTCAGAATTACCACCCCATTTTCGCCAGATTTATTTAGACACTGATAAATCGTTCTGGCTTGTTCAAACCAAATACTATTTATCGTTGTCGGAGGATATGACCTTTCTGCAAAGATATTCTTTCTTAAGGCTTGAATGATTCTTTTGCAAACATCTTTATCTTCAGTATGGGAGGCAAGTGTTATAAGTGTCTGGAAACCTTTATCATCTAATATAAACTCTTCTATGTCTGATTCGCCCAATGTGTATGACTTGCTCATCATTTCCACCAAGTCCAATTCTGGCTGGGCAAATTTCGGGTGTTTGTGTTCAGCCTTTGTCTTTTTTTCCGACAGCCATGATGTCAATTCTTCTTTCCCAAAAATTTTCATCCATACGACAATTAAAGATTCAATAATCCTGGGCTTATCATTTTCATATAGGTTAAGCAATCCTTTGATATATTCTCTTGTCGATGCCAAAAGTGTTTCGTCATCACAATTGTTTTTCAACACAACGTTCTCTTCAAGCAGCATTCCGAAGCAATGCTCCCTTAAAAGATAATGCACCGATTTACGGCCATTATGAGTTTCAGCAATGTTGATAACCGTAGTAAGATCATTGATATTCCTTAGGCTCTTTATCAAACCTCCCTGCAATGGGTAATAATTCAATACTTCAATTAGCCTGTAGTACGCATCCCAATATTCTCTTCTTATTAGCAAGTAGGCCAATGCTTGCACTGACAGAGACAATTCAAGATAGGAACCGTCATTATAGTTATTTATGCTCTCAATAATATCCTCCTCATTCTTTTTTTCGTCAAGTTTCTCGCAAAACTCTCTTAACGTACCTGATTGGCGGTCAATATCTCGGGACTCTGAAGCCACCTCCAGCGCCTTCCCGTCCAACGATTCAACCAATGCTTCCAGTGACTCCTTTCGGGGCTGATAACCGATGAAGAAACCGCCGTCCATATTTTCCTCGATTTCCGCAAGATACTCTAGCGTAGGATCAGAATGACTCACTGTAGCCATACACCCTGCCTTATAAAAAGCAGCTTCACATAAATAATATGCCAACCAGACATCCTCAATGTGGTATTTTTCCTTAATATAGTCACCGCCAAGTTCATAGCGAGTAAGCATGCCTCCTACTATTCTTTCAGCAAGTTCATTAATAACGGTCTCGTTTTCCTTACATACTCCAAAAGAAGATTTTCCATTATTCTCAATACCATCAAGCAATTGGAATCTTATTCTTGTATGGAATCCTGACTGGTAATGCGCCGCTAAAAATCTATCTCTATTCTTCATGGCCTGTGTACATAACAATTATAACCATTCCCTCTGGCACCACCACTGACGTCTATAATGCTGCCTTTATAAGCGTTATAGGCATCAATGACCAAGTTGATGTCATCAGTTTCTGCCAGTTGGCAAATACCAAAACTCTTACGTGTATCGTATTGTGCGTCCAGTGATGCTCCTACTAAAAAAACTTTTGAGTTATCAATAATCAGATATCTGTCGTGCCATTCCGTCCAATGAAAGCGTCTCCAATCACGAGGTGCCAAAGCATTGACAAAAACATGACACTCAGGTACCACAATCGAATCAATGGCACTAAGTATTCTATCCGCAAAAGCATTCATGTCGTTTTTATTCTCCCAGCCTTCACAAACGGTTAAAACCTCAATACGAATGCCGTCTGTTTGAACGACCGAGAAAATGCTAGGTTCACATTGGGAGTAATGTGGATCCCAAATGACAATACTGGATTGGGCGCTTTCCAGCAAGTCCATATAGAGCTTCGGTGTGTCTTCGGTCAACCGCCTGTCATAGAAATGGTAATACTTACCGTCTAAAAAGTGCGTTGAACCATTTACCGATGAAACATCTCTTCCTAGTTTTATCATTGTCTTCAATATCATTATTAATACACACCGAAAGCGAGTCGTCTTTCCACCATTCCTCTGCCCGGTCTATAAGTTTCTTCTTGTAATCTTTGGGTACTCTTATCAATGTGGTAGCCCTATTCCCAAACTCATTCAGCGAGCAGCCCAGCATCCACACATTATCGTCTGCCACAATAAAACGATCATGCAATTCTGCTTTCCTCCCAATTAATAATCGACATTCCAGGTTTGCAATACCCTTGTCATTCATTTCTGCGATGGCCTGTGCCAAGTCAGCCCTTTTGTTGCCTTGCCTTAGTTCTTGTTTCCCTGATAGTATTTTCACCGGAATTGTCCTGCTTGACATGGGCATAACAAACCTTGACAAAGACTTGACATCAAAAAACACGTCACAAATCAGCACTCGTTCGCGAGCCGTTTCGATTATATGAAGAATGTCTTTTTCCGCTCTCGTTTTATTGCTCTCAGACTGCTCTTTGTCACCGTCATAAAAAACAAAATCGAGTGCTTCTTCAAATCTGCGGTAAGCATACTCAGGGGATGAGTCAATCAATCCTCTTTTAGGGTTCTTTTCTCCTATCATCGTCCTGTCACCCTCAATGTATTTCTGAACCTTCTTGATGACATCACCCTTTTCGTCTGTTATACAGACCACACGGTCACCAACCCTCATATCAAAACTAATGGAGTGAATAAAGGCCAAATTATCGTAGAAGTCCAGCAAACAACCATTTTGATCCAGTATATTCACCTCTAGTGAATGGAAGGTTTTGCCGAAATCCAATTCATACAGGTTCTTGCTTCCGTCAAGTATATGCTCTGTTATCCCAACAACCCCGTCATCATATCCCTTCCTTCTGCACATCAGTTTCAGCGGCTGCCTGTTCCCGTCTTTATAGGTTATTCTACAGAATATACCGTCGCATGTTTCCTTTTCTGAAAAGGAGATGTTTCTATAGATATCATTATATGTCAAGAAGATAAAACCGCCTAATAAGAATCTATGTTCGCTCAAATCATAGCCAAGGTTTCGCGTAGTAAGTTCTTTTAATTGTGGTTTTAACTTTTCGTTATTGAGGATGTTGTCTAATGCTTCTGGCTGACTCTCAGGAATACAGTATCTTACATATCGAGGACAATACCTTCTAGGAAGCAGGTCCTTTAGCTCTGAATGATAACCATCATTAGATGGGATAATGCGCCAATCTTCTTCCCCTGCTGGCCATCGATAATCTTCAGTTGTGGGCTGAAGTTTAATTCTGCCAGAGTAATAGTCTTTCCATGGTTTCTCATATAATTCTTTCGTCAATGGTATTCTGTCAACGGTAAGAAATAGTTTTTCTTCTTTCCCATCAGCTGTCTTCACGTAGTAGTTATATTCCTTTCCGTAGTTTGGCGCAAATGCCTCATAATCTTGCATCCCTTTATCTATGGTCTCAAAGATAGAGAACACATGAAGGTATTCGCCTGATGGTTTCTTCAATGAGATAACCATTCGGCGGACTTCCTGACCTATTACTTGATTTTTTATGTCCATAGAATAACTATTCTTTTTCGTTCAGTACTCTATCGTATTCTGTGGATAGAGTGACACTCTCTACTATAGTCGCAAAAAGCCAAACGAGTGCCACCTATCTCCTTCTTCATTGAGTCTCTGTGGGGCTGACCTCAACCCTTCCATAGCTAGCCTTCTAAGTCCAAAAAAAATGCCTAGTAGCTAAATATAAACAACTTAAAGACCAATCCTCCAAATCTTGACAGAACATTAACTCTGCAAAGATAAGGTTTTTTCCCCGTTTGTTGTATTCATTTTTGTTTTTCCGCCTTATGCCACCTGACCGAGAATAGGTTTTTCCTAGTTTTTTCTTTCGTATTCGTTTTTTTCCTATTTTTGCCTCTGCTTTGAACTACCGTAGGTAGTTTAAGCAGGACTTATTGACAAAAGGCGTTTTCTGGACGCTTTGGTTTTGACGTGTTGGAACTTAGCAAACTCAAACGATTAGTCAAAAACAAAGCAGCGGGAACGCCCCATGTAATGATTATACACTCCTGTATATATCATTCGGCGTGGGGTTTTCAGCGTTGCTCGTTTCGACTAATCGGGCAATGCTAAGGCCTCAACACGTGGAACGAGTGACAGAACTAGCTCCACGTCTTTTTTTTTGAGTTTTTTGGTTGACGGAGCCCAACCAACACTCCTATGGGAGTCCGGAAAAGAGACACAAATGAAAATACTGGACTTTATAGAGAAAGATGGCGAAGGGAAGTATTCTTGCTATAAAACCAAAAAGCTTATTCTTGATTCAAATGACCAAGATACTCTCGATTACGACGACAAGCCCGCCCTTCAACTGAACAGTGCCCAAATTGCAGAGTCAGACATGTCTAGAAAAGAGACTATCTTAATCAATGCTCATATGATGAAGTTGGCCAGCACTCCATTGTTTTCATTCTTTCTTGATGGTTCCCGACATGTGTACAAGGTAGACGACATAGCTATTGGGAATCGCATCTTTCCGTTCCTCGCTGGTCAAATTGTCGTAGGTTGCTGCGTGAGAAAGGATAGAGACACTTTCAAATGCCATTCCGTTACACGCAAAGTGCTGCTCTCTTTACCTCGCAATTTCAATTATGATGATGACAAAGAAGCAAACTTCTGTCGTATGTATTGCGAGAAGATAAACGAGGAGTTGGGAAAAAACGTTTTTGTACAGGAGCATGGTATCAAAATAGACAAGATACTTCTCTATCCTACGGATGGCTCAAAAGATATTACTGCCGACAAAAATGGATATAAAAACAGCGGCACAGCAAAGATACAAAACGAGATGACCGATGAGGAGCAGTTGATGGTTGCTCAACTGTGCAAAAACAATTGCCTGGACAATGAGCATTTTCTCATCAAAGACGGCTCTATTGAATACAACTCTAGCTATTCAAACCTTTCGACCACTGAATGGAACCAGCTTCGATCCAACTACAAGCATGTTGTTGGGGTGTCGAAGTTGTTTAATCCAGACTTGTTAAGAGACTTCAAAGGGCATCGTCTTTCAAAAACCATTGCAAATTTGAAACCTTATGAACGGACTAAGGTATATCGCTATCCGGCATCTGGAAACCAATCTGAGTTTGCCATGTGGTATTTGAGGCTTCGTAATAGTAATTTTAGAGAGACAAACTTCTCTGATGTTATCAAATGCGAAATGGTTTTAGAAGAAAAGGGGGGCGTTCTCGATACTCAACTTGTCGATATAATTAGTGCCAATCTTATTCGAGAAGCATATCCCACTTGTTACGGAAAAGACAATAGATGGGCGAATCACCTTTATCCAGTGTTTCTCACAGAAAGCTTTTGCAAGTCAAATTATATAAATCAGAATATTATCCTAAATCTCTTTTGATATGACTAAGATTATCGGTAAAGTATCCGCAACAGAAAGTTCACCATCAACCATTGACGAGTTCTACTTTTGGACAGACAAACGTCAAATACTGAGTCCTTTCGACATCGTAAAGGTTGAGCACGAATGCAACTCAACCACCTATGGTGTAATAGAAGAGATAAACCATGTGACGGATTCCCCCAGTCACTTCACTAGTTATATCTCAAGTGATTTTGGTGCCATAGATGACAATGTCGGAAACATGAACAGACTAGGGATGAACTATGTGAAAGTCCGTGTTTCATGCAACACACAGAACATTTATACCCCTGTGTTGAATGACCGTCGAGTCTCTCTTTGCGATGAGAACGATATCAAGGTTGCATTGGGATTAAGCGAGAAAGATGTACAAAATCCATTGGTGTGTGGTTACTTGCAGATGTATCAAGGTGATGCTTCGATAAAAGTACCAGTTGTTCTAAATTCACATTTCTTGTTAGGACCTGATGGAGCACATATCAATGTATCGGGTATTTCAGGTCTTGCAGCAAAGACATCATTCTCGATGTTCTTGTTGAAAGCAATTCAAGAAAAATTCCGTACCGAGAATAACGAAACAGTGGCGTTTGTTTTCTTCAACGTCAAAGGCCGAGATTTAATGGCAATAGACGAACCCAACACCGAGCTGTCTGGCAAAGACCAAAAGATATACTCTGATTTGGGTCTTTCCGATCAGCCATTTGAAAACGTCAGATACTACTATCCATACAGTAAGGACAAGATTACAGCTAATGTCCAAAGCTATGCTCACCCCGATGATGTTAAAATGCAGATAAAGGCAGGCAAGGCCAAGAAGTACAAATTTACGTATGAAAAATGTATTGAGAAGATAGACCTTCTATTGGCAAACGAAGATGACTCCAGCGGGACACTTGAAAGCTGCGTCAATTATATCATCAACCGACAAGAACCTTTTAATGCCGTTGATAGTTGGCCCACTCTACTTGAAAAAATTGACGAATGTACAAAGACCGAAGCGAATGGTGGGAAAAAGAACGAAATAATGGTGACCAGTTGGCGTAAGTTCAAAAGGTGTGTAAAGAAAGCTATCCAAAGCAATATCTTCATTTCAAATTTAAACGAAGAAAATGGAGAAATTGACCTGACAGACGAAATTTCCAACAATCTTACCAACGGGCAGGTCATGGTTATTGATATCGCCCGCCTAGATGACAATGCCCAAAGTTTTGTGTTTGGAAGTGTTGCGAGAGCGATTTACGACATGAAATTAGGAGCAGAGCGTGACAATATTCCTGACAAGGTTATTCTATTCGTTGATGAGTTGAATAAGTACGCCTCAAATGATGTTCCCAAGAGTTCACCCATCCTCCAACAGCTGCTTGACATTGCTGAACGTGGACGGTCATTAGGTATTATCCTATTCTCTGTTGAGCAATTCAGAAGTGCTATCCACGACAGAGTGAAGGGCAACTGTGCTACCCAAGCTTATGGTCGCACCAATGCTATCGAAGTGTCAAAGTCCGACTACCGATATATCCCAAAAGTGTATCAGAACATGATGACCCGTTTGAGCCCTGGAGAATACATTATTTCGAACCCAGCGCTACGGTCTCTCGTAAACATTAGATTCCCACGTCCTGCATATAAACAATATCCAAATGGCTAATAGTATGCAAAACATTGATAATCCAGTCATCGGCATTGATTTATTAAAGATGCTGATGTTGCAGCTATACAGTAATCCTCGCTGTATTTACCGAGAATATATCCAGAATGCACTTGACTCCATCAATGAGGCAGTAAAGTTAGGTATACTTCCTAAAGAGAAGGATGGCCGTGTGTCTATCATTATCTCTAAAAACGATATTAGTATCGAGGATAACGGTACAGGCATTCGTAGTGATAGAGCAGTGAAAATTCTCACCGACATTGCCAATAGTGTAAAAAATGGTGTTGATACTGCTGGTCAGTTTGGCGTTGGTCGCCTTTCTGGAGGTGGATATTGTGAGATACTCGAATTTGAGACCACCTATAAGGGAGAAGATGTTTCCACCATTGTCTCACTTGATACACGGAAGTTGAGAAAAATGGTTGAGAAGAAGAAGTCTGACATTTCGGCCGAAGATGCAATGTGCGAAATCTGCACTACTCAAACTATTCCTGCAAAAGCAGAAGAACATAGGTTCATTGTTCGCTTAAAGAATGTTATCAACTCTCGCGAAATACTGCTTGATGTTGATGAAATTAAGGACTACATAACGGAATATGCCCCAATCGACTATTCCGTTCCGTTCAACTCCCTAATCAATAGCTGCCCTCAAACTGAATATGTCAAGAAGCACAAACAAATTGACAAGATTCGGGTCTCTCTCAACGACCACTCAGATATTGAAAAGGGATACGGCGTGACAATCGTTGGCACTGGCGATCCCATTGAGAGGATTCGATACTTTGAACTACCCAAACATCCGAAATATGGCTCACTTGGATGGGGCTGGTATGCTGTGACGGAGTTCTCTGTACAAATCAATGAGGACAAAGATGGTTGCGCAGGAATTAGATTGCGCAAACACAATATTTCCCTTGACAAGAATATCCTAAACCCCTGCTTCAAAGAAAGTAGGGGCAACAAATATTTCTATGGAGAAATATTCATCACCAACGATAATATTGTCCCAGATAGTGGAAGACAAGGACTGGCTGCTGGAGAAGAAGCTGACGCACTAATTGTAGAAATCAAGAAGTATTTCTCAGATACCTTACGCCAAGTTTATTATCGGGCTAATAAACTGAAAACAGCATTGAATAAAATTAGTGAAGTTGTTGGAAAACTCAACAATCCTGAATTTTCCAATGCTGCGGCACCTTTAAAAAACAAGCTACAGGAGCATGTTAACGAATTCAAAAAGGCTGCTGCTCCTGATGGTAAAGACGAAATAAATGATGTCATAGCCATCTATCAGAGCAAGTATAACGCCGAGTTAAAAGCTGAAGTGGAGAAACACCTAACTCCCCAACAAAAACCACTGGAAGAAGAGCAGGATATACTTAACAGTGTATTAGCTGAATCAACATCAAGTGAACCGGTGGCTCCTGTTACTTATACGCAGCCTTATAGTTCGCATCCTTCTATACGCTCACCAAGGGGTGATGGTTCTTCCTTATCTACAACGCAGCAACCATCGAATGCAATCGATAAACCGACAGCTCCCCCATCTAAACCCAAAGTTCCCGTTCAACCGAAATCACAAGTGGATGCGATACTGGCTTCACTTGAAGGCAAAAACTATAGCCCTGAACAGGTTGATTTGTTGAAGCGCGTGTTTAGTACAATGCTTGTTGTCTGTCCTTCTTCCAATAAAAAGAGTGTTGTCCAGCTAATGGAAATCGCTGTGAATAGCCTCAAATAATACGATGAGACCGAAGGCAAGAAAGAAAGTTCTGCTCATAGAGCCTAATTACGCCAATAAATTCCCCCCAATAGGATTGATGAAAATATCAACCTATTATAGGAATCTTGGCAATTGGGATGTTGTGTTCTTCAAAGGAGATTTGACAACCTTTGTGATTGAACGCATTGCAGACAAATGTATTGCCGAATTAGAGTTAATTGACAACTCAATTGATTGGGGGATTAGAAAAGATAAAGTATTTGACTATATCAAGACTCGCAAACACGAGGCTCTGGATAGTATTGGCATAGAAGACTCTAACTTTGAATTATTGATTAGGGGGAAACTTGACGACTACAAGAACTACTACTGGAAAGGTACTTGGAAGTTGCATCCAGAATGGGATCGAGTTTGTGTTACAACACTATTCACCTTTTATTGGGACATCACAGTTGAGACAATATTATTCGCGAAGCAGCTTGTCAAAAAGCCTAAAGACCTAAATGTGGGTGGAGTGCTAGCGTCCATCCAGCCTGACAAGTTGTACGAAGCTACGGGTGTAAAGCCCTCAGTGGGTGTGCTAAACAAGCCTGGTGTGTTCGACAAGGGAGATACTCAGATTATTGACGAGTTGCCGTTGGATTACTCTATCCTCGACGAGATAGATTATAAATATCCTATGTCGAATGCTTTCTATGGCTATATGTCTAGAGGGTGCATTCGTCATTGTCCATTCTGTGCCGTCCCAACACTTGAGCCAGTTTACACCCCTTATATTTCGCTGACTGACCGCATAAACGGTATTCGCGAAAGATATGGCGACCAAAAAGACCTCCTGTTGATGGACAACAACGTCCTTGCATCTGAGCGGTTCGAAGACATTATCAACGAAATAAAAGCTTGCGGTTTCGAACGTGGTGCCAAATTCGCACAACCTAATATGCTAGAAATCTCAGTAAGAAATCTACGTGATGGTTGGAACGACCGTGCATATATTCGGAAGACACAGTCATTAATGAGCGAGTTTTACGAATCGCTAAGTAATAAAGACGAATCATTTGAGGTATATATGATACTCGAGAAGTATCATATCAAGAAGTTGATAACTTCCAAGAAAGAGAATCTGCTTGCTGCTTATGAAGAGATTAAGCCATATTACGATAAGCATTTCTATAAAGGGTTAAAACAGCGTTATGTTGACTTCAATCAAGGTGTAGATGCGCGTCTTTTTACAGCAGAGAAAGCCCGCCTGCTGGCCTCTATCGCCATACGTCCATTACGAATCGCTTTTGACGATGTGAAAACACGACCTGCTTATGAAAAGGCTGTTAGATGGAGCGTCGCTGCTGGAATCAAAGATTTTTCCAACTATCTGCTTTATAACTTCAAGGACGAACCCATTGACCTTTACCGAAGGCTAAAGATTAACGTTGAACTTTGCGAGGAGTTAGGGGTGAACATATATTCATTCCCAATGAAGTATCACCCATTACACGGAGAGAACAGTCACGACAGGGACTATATTGGTGTGCATTGGAACCGTAAATATATCCGGGCAATCCAAGCCATTCTAAATAGTACGAAAGGTAAGGTCGGAAAAGGTGTAGAGTTTTTCGGTGAAGCATTTGGCCATTCTGAGGAAGAATACTATGAGCTGCTCGAAATGCCTGAAACCTTTATTTTGTACCGTTTCTTCTTTAAGTGGCTAGACGAAAAGAATGGAAGAGGGACAGAACATTGGCGAGCTTTGTGGCAGAAATGTAGGGCGAAATTGACGGAAACCGAATGGAAAGATGTTTTGTCTATTATTCATACTAATGTATTCAATGAAGAGATAATCCTCGATTACACAAATGGCGAAGTGGGAGACTTGCTCCGTTGTTATATGAATTATCGGAAAGACATTATCACGCCAGGAACAGAGCTTTACCGTCTGAAACAGGAATACGACCAGCACCCAACAAAAAAGTTGCGGAGAAAGGAGTATTATGGCTGAGAGTATTCAAGCATATTACGAAAAGCTAATCGCACAACAAAGTGAATCCATCCGTAAGTATTTGGTAAAATATGGGTTGACGGAATGGGACAAGGTTGCTCCAACATTGACAAACAAAGAAAGAGAGTTCATATTAAAGAGATATAGAGAAGGAAGCAATCATAAAGCAACTACGTTTTTCCGAGAAATAGTTGTCAGAGCACAATTGAATGACGCTGCTCAAAAAACAACAACAGTAGTTAAAGCAGACAAAAAGACCACAAAAAAAGACAATAATGAAGTAAGCATAAAAAGTATCAATGAAGAGATACCTAAACATCGAAGTCTACAAGAATACTATATGTATCTTGTTTCTAAACTGCCCCCTTCTATTCGCAGTTTTCTGAGACAAAATGATTTATTGAAGTACGAAAAAGCTTTTGTTTGGCTTGAAGATGCTGATTATAAATACATTATGGATGGTTATACGAAGGGCATTAGACTTCAGGCAAATAACTTAGGTGGTATATTCTCTAAGTTATGTACTACTTTCAAATCACATCAAACTAAATCCAATTTAGCACCACAACTTCAACAAACTCTCACGCAGCATGAAGAACCATCCAAAGTCTGTCAGATAGACAAACCTATATTGGCTCGTCAAGAAACACATCGCCCAACCCTTCTTATACAACAAATAGGGATGGAAGACCTTGCATTAGCTCGTCCAGAAACACAAGAGGAGTTTTTGCCAATTAAGTCAAAACTTAAAGATTCCACATCACCTTGCCTTGAAACAAGCGACAAACTATTCGTTCAATGGTTAGATCGCCTCCCAAAATGGTATATTGAAGTATTAATGAAAAATGGGTGTACTAGCTTCTACAAGTTTATAGAAAAAATAAGCAAACCATCATTCTCCTATGAAGGCATAAAGCATTGTGAACAAAAAACGGTAGATGACCTTAGAATGATGGCTACAGTTTTAATTTGGCTACATTCACAATTAGAAAACAATGCTTTGAAGGCAGATGAAACGACCAGTTTTCTATTATCAAAACTATCAGAATCCAATCTATCCATACGGGCCATCAATTGTTTATTATTGATAGATGTAATAACAATAAAAGACTTGCTTCCCTTGAGCCGCAATGTTCTGTTAACAATTCGAAGCTGCGGAAGGGGAACTGCATTTGAAATCGAACAGTATATTGAATCAGCAAAGAAAAAGCTTGGCATTCCAGAGTCAATTACGACCTTACAGATAGAAAAGTTTTTATCACAAAAAACCAACGAACAAGAAGTCCCATCCAAATCGTCACAAATACAAGAGTCTTTATTGTCGCAATTAGTAATATTTGAAATGTTCATCCCTTGGAGAGAGCGTATCTCTCCAATAGCAATAAGTCTATTATTAGAAAATGGTTTTGAAAGCTATAACGATTTTATAGAAAAAACAAGTAAACCAACGTTTTCCTTTAAAAGCCTAAAACTTGGCGGACAAAAAACGACAGATGAACTTAGTATTTTGGCTTCATTCATGACTCCGCAATCAGAAAAACCCATAGTCGATCCAATTAAAGAATACATCTGCAATGAGGATTATGAGTTTGTCAGACTTTTTAAAGACAAGCATGGGCATTGGCCAATGGTTTACATTCTTCTCAGTTACATGTGGTCTTCTCTCAACCTGCTTGATTTTGTCGCATTTGAAGAATATTATGGAATAATAAGGCTTGATGAAGAAATAGATGAGCTAACAAGACATCTTGTTAGACAGTCGTATGACAAGATATCAAAAAAGGTTAGACTGAATCCCCATCTCAAAAAGCTTTGCGAGCATAAAGATTGGAATTTATACTTTGTGAACAATATCCCCATTTCAGTTTTTGGTAACGAAGGCGAGGACGATACATGGCGCAAAATTGAAATGATGATTTCACAAGAAAAGTACTTCTTGAATAATTATATCCGTGAAAAGGCATCGTCAGAAGAGGATTATAAATATCGAACTGAACTACTCTCTCACATTAGTTTACCCACATTCAAAGTCTTTTTACAGTTTTGGGGTCATCTCCCATTATGGATTGATTCGTCTAACAAAAGTTTAATTCCATATTGCCCTCCTGAAAAAAAAGGATATTATGACCCAAACTTTCCAATAATAATTGACAGACGCTTTACTTCTTTCAAGTTTAATAAAGCATTGGCAGAAATAAACCGTTTACAAAAGGAAAAAACCACAAACGATATTATTCTCTCAATTGAAAAGTTATTTGTAGATAACGAAGACTATTGGAACAGAAAGACTCGTACATCCAGTGTATTTGGGCAAATCTCGGATGCTAGAAGAGAGGATAATTGGAACCAATTGGGGCATTTGTCTATTGAGTACAAAACCTCTTTAATGTGTATATTGAAAGAGCTGTTTAAAGGTGTTTGTCATGCAAATGTCGTTAATGACGATGTGATTCTTAAAGCAAATACGATTGATTACAGCGATAAGTTATATGAAATACTATCCATTTGGAGAACAAAGTTACATCGTGACGAATTATTCAAACGACTAAAAGAAGCGTGTGAAGAGAAAGGCCTTCGTTGCAGTTTATCAAGCCCTTCACAACTTACCCGCTTTCTTGCAAATGACCCAAGAATTATTTCTTATGGGAAATCATCGTATTGGGGTCTAAAGGAGTGGGGAGAATCTAATGGCAGTATCCGAGAATTAGCTATTCAATTTGTAAAGAAATCAAAAGAACCTATCCATATAGATGACCTGACTAAACTCGTTATGGGAAGCAGGCCGGATTCTAACGAAAAAAGCATATCGTCAATCATCAGACAAACAACATCAACGGGAGAACTATTACTCTTTATTGGTGATTATATTGGCCATCCTCAAGCAAAATATGTTGATGACTATATATTGATGCCACGGTCGTTCGACGAATGGTTAATAGCATTCAGAGATTATGTGTTAAAGAATAAAAGATTTCCTACAGCTGGCTTGGGATTTGAAGGGCTTCTTTATCGGTGGTATCAAAAGGCAAGCCAATTGACTGAATTGTCACCCGATGAGATTGTTAAATTTGATGCACTTGAAAAAGAACTTGCGCATTATCCTCACAACACAAACGAATATAACTTCCTTCACAACTGCAATTTGTATAAGATGTTTGTTGAGGGAAATAACAGAATGCTCGAAGAAACTGACGATCCAGAACTGTTTAAATGGTTTTATTCTGCCAGTCGCAATTATACCACTTACAACGACAATCGAAACCAATACTTTAAACAACTTCTACAATATCTATCAAGTAAATTGTATTAACATCAAGCCGACTCCTCAAGATATAGTGTCTCCTTGTCTATTAAGGCGGCAAGAGGTATGAGTGTTGTCGTTAATCGGGTTGTTGGCCGTGCCAGACCAACCCCAAAGGGGCTTAACTTCCTTTACCATAGGTCTCGACCTGCGGCATCACCCCAGCAGGCAACACATACCGTCGTCTGCGGGACGCAGACGATGACAATGCGTTAGGCCGAGTCCCGAAGGGACGATCCTACCACACCCCGATATGCAATGTCGGGTTTTTATAATACGATAAGGACGGCTTCATAACATGCCGCAGGCATAGATCCCATCCCTCCCACATGCCAACGTTGGGATGACATGCCTGCTGACTCTACATTTTGCTTAGGAGATTGCGGGCTGCTAGGGCTGGGAACGCCAACCCTTCACTGGGCCGGGCGCGCGGGCCATGGCCGACATGGCGGAGGAGCGGTCGCCAAGTGCGGCAGGCCGTTGATGTCGGCCTTGACTTTTTAGCTTCGCTGATTTTGCTTTGCCTCAGCATAGCTCGAGCAAGCTCGGCTCTGCGTTCGGCTTGCGCAAAATTGGTCCTTTTTGGTCAAGCAAAAAGGACAATGAATGACATGACCGCTTGTGTCATTTGTCAAAACCCGTCAAAATCGATCAGAAAAAAAGATTGCACCCTATTGCTCCTTTGCAACCCATCCAGTTTCACCAAAAATGTATACTTTTGCACATGAAAGCTCCGACATGAGGAGGGAACAGATAGGGGTCAACTCCTGCTTTTGTCCGTTTGTTGTCCGTTTGATGTTCGTTTGTTGTCCGTTTCAATAACGGACAAGACTCGGATAAAGAACATGGAAAAAACGGCTAAGACTCAGACCTGATACCTACCATGTACGAAGCCAATAAAACAATATTCACTAACAATTAAAACCTCAAGATTATGGGAAAAAAGAAAAACCCCAAAGGGCTTTTGTTCACAGGCAGAATGCCCCAATCAGGTGTGACCGTCTATTACAGAAATGGAGTATTGGTCACGCGCTCTGCGACTTCAAAAGAGAAGCGCAGCAACACCAACCAACAATTCGTCCAACGGCAACGCATGCGCCACAGCATCGCCTTGTGGAGGGCGATGAAACCTTGCCAGCCTATGTTTACCAATGGGGCGACCAACTACAACGGATTCATCACATTGGCCAACCGCCTGCCGGTGGTGTTCGTGCCTAAGTTTTGGGAAGACTGTGCTGCGCTACTGATGCCCGACATCCCCGTGAGCGAAGGCACTTTGCTGCCCATCAAGCAGCAGTTAGGAATGGTTGACGATATACCCGCATTGATAACCAACCTCAAAGCCTCCGAATGGGAAGAACCTGAGAGATGGTTGCTTTATACCGTCGAGCAGTTTGAGGGTAAAACCACTCCGATGGTGAGTTTCAAGGTACGCGAAGTGTCAATAGACGAATTCACTGAAGTGGACGGCCTTCTGGCCTTGGTGGACAACGAGTTCTCCAACGAGATGAAAGGCTGGGCTTTAGTGCGCGTAAACGGCGACCGTTGCTCGTCGCAACGTATCGTCACCCGCTGCACTTATTACGAGCAGTTCACCACCGAGAAGGCATTGCAAAAGGCGGCTGAGAGCTATGGCGGACTGACATGATTTTGACAATGTCAATGCAACATCGCCGCAAAGGTCACGAAACCCTTGAAGCGGAAAATAAAACCATCATTTCTGAACAATTCTAACCCTTTGTTTTTCAGCAATACTTACTTAAAGGTGCGTGTATTGACAAAAGGTAAGTAATTGAAAATTAGATTTTTTTGTATATTTTTGTGGCATCTAAAAG
>Ga0310690_10003324_pt1 | contig 24305 bp, 37 predicted proteins | sample AusTroGonzalo_MG_2_FD_207661 | JGI IMG/M metagenome (GOLD analysis project Ga0310690, IMG submission 207661) | Bovine rumen microbial communities from tropical cattle in Woodstock, Queensland, Australia - Gonzalo_04 (v2) (version 2) | ecosystem: Host-associated > Mammals > Digestive system >... | reverse complement strand
CTGCTCTACATCAAAATCAGTTGCCAACTCCTGAAATTCAGAATCTTCTGACGATAAAAGCATTTCCGACTGTAACATACGGACTATCTTAATAACGCACTCTAATAACAAATAAGCGAGTTTTTTATATCTTAATAAAGTCTTGCGGTAAACTCTCGGCTTAACCGCAGTCATCTTATCCAGATGCTTACTGATCTTCCGAGCCGCAACCTCTGACGGATAAATTTCGAGATAATCAGGTTGCTTCACTTTATCCATCACCACCTTTATCTTTGTTGAAGCAAGTTCACATATATAAGAACGATCAAGAAAGAAAAATACCGTTGTCGAAGTTATCAAGATGTTCAGATCCTTCGGAAATGCCGTTCCTACAAATCTACTGAGTTGATAACCTCGACAACGGCATTTGTCTGCGTAGTTCAAATCATAAATGATTTTGACAGAAATTAAAAGGACAAATTGCCGTTGTAATCACTTTGTAACATTGTTACATGTATGACATGTCAGTAAGGTAAATTCCGAAATTATTCGGGAATTTCGGGGTAAATGAAAAAATGAAATATATAGAATTTCTTAAAAATCTGTAATAATCTGTTTTACTCTGAATTTATTATTTATATTTATATTAGTTAATTATTTATATTTGTATTTATAACTTTGTGTATTGATATTATTTGTGTATTGATACCTTTATATTTTATTTTTTAACTCCGCAAATCTGGAATTATTTCGGAATTTTATTTCAGCCCAGATACTACTACATTTAGATCTGAAACATAGATGTATATGTATTTGATAAAATCACAGAAACTACCGCCGCCATGCCCGGTGCTACTGCTCGGATCGGTGCCGACCAGCCACCTCGACCACGGGAAAATTCTTGAATTATTTCGGAATTTAACAATGTTATATGGCTGAAATAAATTTGTAATAAAACTGTAAAAATGTCTTGTGGTTTTTACAATATTGTGTGATATTATACAATATGTACGAACTTTGGAACCGCTGGCTACTATATGTGGGGAGAATGACAGTTGTACCACTCAAATATCCCAACACAACTTGATTATAAGAGTATGAAGAAGAATGATTGGATCAAAGCAAGAACCCAAGAACTGTATGACATGCTCCCACAAACCACTCTGGCTGAACGGGAACAGTACACGGATATTCGAGATGAAATCATAACCATCAATATGTCCTTTTTCGGATATGTTGCTAAAAATCAATATGTTACAGATCCGCTGGTTACTTATGAAGATAAGTTACAATCTGCTTTGGTTAATTTCTGCGACATGTGGGCTAAATATAAATTTGCACCTGAATACCGAACCGATTTATCGTTTTCGGTATTTTTTAAGCCCAGATTATCTGAGTGTATCAGGAGAGAGTTAAATACTATTAAGTATTCACTCCGCAGATCGGTCTGTATGAAAGCGGCGGCTCAATTAGGTAAACACTGGGGGCAAGTTACCAAAGAAGATATACCTAAGGTTCATCTTTCACATCAGGACATGATGACATTAGAGGCTATATTCAGCACCCAGAACGACACTCCTTATGTTGATGACGGTATTTCAAGAACCAAAACAACACCGGCTGATTATTCGGTATCGTATGGCATAGATACTATTTACACAGAACAATATGATGAATTAGAAGATCTTATTATCCATGAAATGATCGAGCAGGAGTGCAAACTATCCGATTCATACTTACTTAAAATGTCGGAGATGTATGGTATTTCATATCAGGATTTAGTTAAAGCCAGACCTATCGGTGAAGAAAAGTTAAAGCACCAGTTAGAAGAATCTATGTATATCAAAGAGGCTTTCGAGGCTGAAACCGGGTTTGGTGATAATTCTGATGAAACAGATTAAAATACCCTCAGTTATTAACCAAGGGTATCGCAGTAATTCTTAACCAATTAAATAATTAGATAGGGATCCAAATCATATAATCATCACAGAGATCATAGAACTCACTTAAAATGTAGTCTATATCTTCCTCGGTGCTCTCGTCATCAACGCACTCAACTTCATCTAAAATCTCATCTAATCTGTATGAAATGTCAGATGCTCTTACTGTATGCTGGATCCAACCAAGTGCTACTTTTACCGCAGTAGCAACACCCTCAATATAACCCTCGTCAATACATCTTCTTAAAAAGTCTGCATGTTTCTCAGGTAATTCATATCTCCATGCTCCCATAGTGGTTAATCTCCTTTATAAACAAGTATATTAGTATTAAAGGTTATTCTGTAATTTATCTCCACTTAGCCCAACCCTTAGGATCGCTTAACCTAAACTCAACGGCACTACGAACTCCATAATCAGGATCATCTTTAAGTAATTCAACTATATCATCAGGGGTGTATTTATTATCTGCTACGGTTTTCCTTACCTCAGCAGATTCATCATAGGCTAACTTGGCTAATTCCTCTGGGGAATTTGTATTTCTGGCTTGAACTACTCTGCCATTTACCTGAACCGCAGGATCTCTAAGAATTTCATCTCTTAAAGCCTTAGGAGTATTCTTGTGCTTAGATATATGATACTTAATAGTATCCATAGGTAAATTGTATGGATTCTCGGATAACCCGTATCTATATATACTCTCCAAACGATCTGCTGGGGTATTTGGGTTAGTAGCATCATGAAACATAGCATAATAATTAGTTTCAGCCTTTTCTCTGTCAGAACTTGATTTGATGTATATCTTCATACCTACACCTCGTTATAGTTATTTACCTTTATATCCGTTAGCATAAGCGGCTCTACCCTGCTTTTCAGCCTTTTCCTTGGCTCCCTTACCATAGTAAACCTTACCAGATTTACCCCATTGATAGCCACCTGATTTAGTTCTATGTACTGGCATTATATCAACCCCAAAACGGTCTGAATTGCACCGTCAACGGTATAACCACTCTCGATTAAATCACATATCTCGGCACCGTCTTTACGACCAAATTCTTTATAAATCTGCTTTTTAAGTTCCGGGGTTAAAGCACTTTCCAGATCCCTTGGCTGATCGGGATAGGCATCATTTACCATATCTTCAATATCTTGATCGGTAAGCCCGTTTTGAAGTTCCTTTAAGTATTTACGGAACATCTCTTTTTCTTCCAGAAATTCAGCACTTCTTGCTGATTTAATGTATCGTTTCATAGTAGAACTCCTTAAATACCATTAGGTAGATGTGTTCGCTTATCTCCGGTCAACTTGGCATAAGTATAAACATTACGAATTAACTCCCAGAACGCATGTCCTTTTGAGGGAGCCGCTACTAACCTCTGCCAGATCTTTGCCGGCACATTGTAATAGATGTAAATATCTCCCGGACCACCGTTCTTGGCTTTGAACTGCATAAGCATATCACCAAGTTTGTCATCTTTCGGCTGGAACGCATAAGACCATACATTAGATGATTTCACTCTGGCGAGTTTCTTTACGAAGTCTTGTGTAGTGGTCTTATTTCGCTTTGAGGTATCGTGTCTATTAAAACCCTTGGCAAACACCTTAGTAGCAGATGTAATGATACCATTATCCGCAATAACTAATTCATCTGGATCTATGATTTCGCCGGTTTCAATATCATATTCTTTAAGAATATATTCAACGAAATCTATAAATCTAATAGCAGAAGTAAACTGCTGGCTATCTACCTCTTGGTTATTCTTATAGACCGTTATCAATATAGCATCATCATATAACTCGCCATAGATAACCAGATCCCCGTCAAGATCAACCCTGCGGTAAAAGTTCATTTCAAGATAATCAAAGCCCATTAAATTAAGGGCATCTTTCATATCGTCCTTTTGAAAGTCCTCTATCTTTTCAACTGTTGCTTTAACTATTTTCATGTGTAGATTTATTCAGGTATTCTAAGCCCGTGTCCGGGAATGTGGAAACCCATATCTTTGTAGGTGTAAAACTGCTGGCGGTCATAGGTATTATCTTCTATATCGCCAAAATCAATGTAGCCATCTCCATAGGTTTCCGGATCACCTAAATTAAAGAACGCATCAGGTTCTTGAATATAAATCTTAGTACCACTATAAGAACCACGGGTATCACTAATAACTGCATTCAGTTGTACTGTAACAACCGGAGCATCACCCATGGCGGCTAATATTTTCTTTAAGGTTGACGGATAGCAGTCTAAATTGTTAAACAGAATATGCTCCGCATTATACGGCTTATTGACAATAAATACTGCCGGATAGTTGCGGCACTTAAACTCTAATACTTCTACAAAGTCTTGTAACTTTACCATAAATATTATCCTCTTTCATGGTTTAACTATGAAATTAACCATAGGAACGGGGATTTGCGGATAAATAACCTTTTTCTCCACGATATTCCCAAGTTTCGATCAATTCCTTTTTACCAATAACCTGATCCCAGTCCGGATCATCAAGGCTCTTGGGATCTAACTCATACTTATAAGCATCATGAAGAATAATAGGGTGAGTAGATGTACCGTCATCTACCGTTTCCAATGTATCTTCGGAGATGTGAGATTCTTGTAATGTTACGGTGTCAGCAGTACGGGAAACACACTTATAAGTAACGATGCCGCCATATAGCATAGGGGCATTATAGTATTCCCCTACTTCAAACTTAAAGATAACCTTATCAGTATTACTTTTGATATATCGTTTCATGTAGATACCTCATGATATAATATTAACCATTTAAGAAATCATCAACATATTTAATTAAACGATCTCTATCAGCCTTAGAGAGTTTAGCAGGATATTCCTCAAAAACACCCTCACCTTCATAGCCTCTGCCGATCCAAAATCTCCATACATTATCACCCTCGATAGGGGCATCAACGCATAAGATAGTGTATTCGTCCCCGGAATCTTGGGGGTTATCAATATCTGCAAGCAGATAAGTATTATCACCTTCCCAGAAATCAACATAAATATCTCTGGCGATACCAAATTGAGTTTTAACATCCATAATATCTGTTCTCCTTTATTAAATATTTAATGTATTTACCGGATCTACTTCGATCAGAGTTCATATCCAAACTTATAAAGGTTTGCATTAACAACCTTAACTAAGGCATCAAAGAGTTCTCTGTAATTATCTTTGATAAACTCGTTAGCATCATATTCATCAATACCTTCGGTATCTAAAATGCTATACCAAGTACCCGTTTCTTCATCTAAACCTCTGTCTGGTTCTCCAAGATAAAACTCGTCCGGGTTATCTCTATCACCAAAAATATTATATTGAATACCAAAAGAAATTTCGATCTGCTTATCATCTTGCTCTAAATAAGCGATAGCCCCGATACTTGTGCCGCCAAAACCACCTTCAGGATCATCTTCGTCATACCAGAAACCACGATCATCTTCATCAATATATGCACCAAATGTGAGTTTCCAGCCAGCAACTTCCATAGGGTTATACCTATCATAGTCTATATTATAGACTGTGCCATAGTGTCCTTCTTGCTGGTCCTTCCAACTACTTGATTTAATGTACTTCTTCATAACGGTATCTCCCTTAATCTAATTTTTTTCAGTCCATTACCAAAAATCTTACGAATTGCACGATAAAAATCGTTTTCCGAATCGCAGAAATCAGGCATACCATGAGCCGGCATAACCATAATAGTATAATCGCCGCCAACTCTGGGGTTATCATTAACTCTCCATGAAATTAAATCTATGTCATGACCGTCATCCCAAATTACCTTATAGGTATATCCGTCAGGGGTAGTGGTGTCATTAACTTTTTGTAATTCACAAGAACCGGTCCAACCGGTAGTAGAAGAATAATCACCAATATACGGAAGAATAGCATTATATACATCAAAAGTATCAGGCGAAAACATAGATGCCATTTTCTTTTCAGTATTTCTTACAAATCGCTTATCCTTCGCAGATAACTTATCATAAAACGGGTTAGATGCTTTAACATATCTTTTCATAAGTCAGTTCTCCTTATTATCTTATCCAAACTGTAAATGAGGTAGCCCAAGGGTTATAGGTCTTTGTTACATCAAAGACTACTTCGGCATTAGGATTTTCTGCCAGAATATTAGCCAAAATTTGCTTAGGATCATCTACTCGGTCATAGAAACCGTTTTCATACTCATCTTCAAGATGTGTAAAACCCATATCAATAAAATCTTGTTCGTCCAGTATAGTATTAGCCTTTTTGGGCTTGTTGATTAAATCAGCAACATACTGCTCTTTAAGTGCCGGATCATCTTTAAGGCAGTCAATGCAATAGATTTCGCCATCAGTTATATAGTAATTTACATAATATGGGGAATAGTCATAGCAACAATAGCACTGACTACATACAAATGAATCATCTGCATAGGTCATAGAATTATCGCCTAATGCAAATTCAATATAACACTCATCATCATCTTCACGATATTTGCGTACACCGGAAGTGTCAATTCCAAGTTCATCAAACTTTCGCTTTAAGCCCTCGTTAAGATCTGCCATTTCACGACTATCTACTTGGAGTACATACATACCCGGATTTTCGCCATCCTCGTACACAGTAGAGTATAAACCCAACTCGTTACAAACTTCGTTAATTAACTCAATATAATCTTTTGCCATAACTAATCTCCTATTGTATATAAATAACGATAATCTATGTATATTAAAGGTTAAAACCCCTACCAGAGTTTTTATTCTGATAGGGGCTATTATTTAATTAAGTTATGGTTTGTTTATGAATAATCTTCCACACCACCGTACTCTATGCAGTCATTATACATATCATTCCAGTCCAAGTTTTTAAGTTGATTATCTATTAACTCAGCAAGACTGCCATACTTCTCAGTATGTATCAACTGTCCATCTACATAATAAAGCATCTTCGGATCTAACAAGTTTACCGATACTTGTAACTCGGTGTCCTCTCCATTAGTAGTAAACATCAAGCCTACTTCTGAAAGATTATCGTCTTTTGTAAGAACATTTCCATCATAGTCATGTTCATCTTTCCATGAAGGACTATACTGATCGTAGAACTCATAATAATTGTATTCATTGATGCAGTCTATGGCTCTCTGTAAATCATCAGATCCGGTGGAATTATTATTTTTAATATACTTTTTCATAATAGCACCCCTTATTCTTCATCTTCGTCCCAGTCTATATGTCGGCAACACGCATGATATAACCAGTCAAATTCAAGACTTCTTAATGTGTCGTTCATATCCGATATGGAACTAAATTTGTCCTGATCTACTATTTCGCCATTAACAAAATAACTAATAGTATAGTTGACGAGATCCGCAGATACCTCAGTTGTATATTCATCTTCATCACCGGCAAAAGTAAACATCAATCCTACATCAGATAAATCTGTACCCTCAGTAATAGCGGTATCTCCGTATTCATCTTCGGTAAATTCATTGATGTAGTCAATGGCTTTTTGAAGTTCAGGATCCTCTACTCGCATAGCAGATCCACCATCTTCGCCACCGTCATCTTCGCCCTCGTCATCTTCGCCCCACTCGTCCTCGTCCTCGTCCCAGTCCTCATCTTCATCAGAATCATCCCAAACTACTTCACCATTTTTAATTGTACCGACAGTATGACCACTATCCGGGTACACATCAATAGATGAACCATTATTCAGGGTAACGGCAATAGTGGCGAACCAGTCATACATAACAGATTCCCAACCATACGAGGCATCAAAACCGCAGTCGCAGTCAATAGAATTATCCGTTTGACTATTTATATGAAATCCCCTCTTAGGTAAGATGATCTGAATAGCCGATACGATAGATGAATAATCTACATCAGAAAAATTAACTTTACCGGAATTAGCCTTTACAAAATGTTCCGTAGCATCAATAACATCTTGCTCAGAACTATATTTCAGTTTTAGAGTTACATCATATACGGCACCCATAACTATATCTCCTAACTATTAAAATGTATCGGATAACCAAATGAAATCTACAATGTCGTTTCTTTCCAGATAGTCGTACATCATAGAGGTAGCATCTGCGGCAATATCTACCGCCGCCACCTCGGTATCAAAATAGTCAGTCAGACCGATACCCCTTAAAAGATCTTCGATAATTGCCTCAAATTCTCCACGATACCCGTCCTCAGACTGAGGGCATTCTGCGATACATGTGAACCTATCACCGATATAGCAAACGCACATACCGTACTTACCCATACCCAGAGATTCAGCCCACTCACGAGCCTCAGCCTCAGTTTCAAACTTAGGGGCAGTTTCCTTGGTGTTACCGAAATCTACCATTCCGTCTAAATAATTACCCATAGATATATCTCCTTAACCTACAATAAAGTATTCACCGTCTGTGTAAACATCATGGTTATCTCTAAAATCTTCCATAGCCTCCTCGTCATCAGGATCTATGCCATATTCAGAAATAAATTCATCTTTGGTGTATGTTGTGTAGTAGTTAATAATGTCATTATCTACGATAACCGAAACAGAAAAATCGTCCATGTCATCATATAAACCACCCTCAACCCTCTCGGTGTAGAAATCATACCAAAGATCTCTGGCACCCCAAGGGATCTGCTTATCCCACTCAATAGCCCTCTCATAGAGCATGTCGATCAAGGTATCACTATCAATATGCACTGTAATCATTCTACTCATAGTGTATATTCTCCTTTACTATAAATAATATTTTATTTTTGGAACTCTCTTATGAGTTCTTCAAAATCTCGGAAATGAAATTCATAAGCCATATCTTCTAACCAGTTGCCCAACTCTACGGCATCAGCATTAAGATAATCTTCAACCATGCCCATAATAAGACCGTCTAACGGACTACCCTTTTCAATTACACCACTCTTTTTAGCCGCTATGTAATCGTAGTAATATTCGTCAGCATAGGTCTGTAAACCACTGCGAGGGAAGAAACCTCGCCAGTTCTCGTTTACATATTCGGCTATCTTATAAAAGTCTGATCTGGATAACATGCTAAACCTCTTGTTTATACGGAAATAAAGTTTTTGCCTACATAACTTTCAAGAAAGTCATAGATATATGTGTAATCTACTTCATAATCATCCTCGTCATAGTAATAATCAAAATCGTCATCATCATATTCAATAAGTTCACCGTCCGAGGATCTTAGACAAACATCTATAATATCACCGCCGCCACCTAAGTAACCGCTGATTTCTTCATCACCGGCTTTATCTTGTGCTCTATATAATTCATCAAGGGATAAAGTATAACAACAAATAGAACCAGCCTCGTTGTATTCAAACATATATGTACTGGCATCTACACAATACAAATCACCGGATCTAAGGTAATCATAGATTTCCTCGGCACTATCGAACTTAAATGTTTCCATTTTCTGATCCTCACTATTGGACTTCACATATTTACCAACAACTCTCTTAGAAGATTTAACGGGTTTCGTAGGTACACTAAGCGAGGCATCAATATCCTTGGAGATAAGTTCATACTTAATGCCAGCCTTATCAAGCAGACCTAAGCCAGCCTTGCTACTCCACATATAACCGGGGGTGCCGGGCTGGAACTCGGTTCTATACTGCTTATAATCGCAGTCATCTAAATATGCCGTAGTCTTATCAAGGTTCTTCATAGCATACTCAGCATCTTTGGAAGATAACTTAACTAAATGAGGGTTCCAGTCAGTAGCCTTAATGCTCTTGGAACTTGTAATGCCATGAGTAGCATTGTATTCCTCGATAGGAATAATCTTAGGAAGTTTAGGTGCGTATGTACCTTGTTTCTTTGTAGAAGAATATTGAGGAATTACCTTAAATATAGGAATATCCCTATCTCCACCCGATTTCCACAGATCAATAGTATTATTCCTACTGTTGTAAGTTAGACCGTTCCTACCCATATATGCGTCTGCGTCTGAAATACGGTGCATAGTATAAGCCGTACCAAATGCTTCATCATCAAACTTAGCCTTTAACCACTTGGCAATAAGTTTGGTATCATATTTATTAGTAGCCGCTAAAACTTTATGTAACTTAGATGATCTAATCTTCATATATGTAATCTCCTTATATAAATAAATATTATTTCCTATATCTATTTAAGGTTATGAACTTTGAACTCATACATAGCCTCGGCTCTTTTCTTCTCAAAAGCATCAAGATATGTTTCAGGATCTACGAACACCCGGACCGGTCCTTGGCAGAGTTTATTAAATATCGACTTCCTGATCGGTGCAAATGACTTTTTATCTAAGGTATCAAACTCTTGCTTTGAGTGGCAGAACTTAGGAAACTGATTAGCATAGGTTTCAGCGGTAAATGCCACAATGCTTTTAGCCAACATCACCCAGCACTCGTCTGAGGCAGGAGCATAAAAACGGCTTTGATCTGGCATATTGAGGGTTCGCATCAGATCAATACCTCATAATCTTCATACTTCTTCTCAATTACTTTTTTAGTATATTCAAGAAGTTTCTGCTTACATGCCGGTAAACTCAGTAAGTCCACTTTATTCAGCCTTAGGAAACCTAAGGTCTGCTCATACTCGTCAAGTTGAATTACATTGATCCTGATGTACTGCCCGTAAGTTGTAACATTGAAGTAAATATCCATTTCATAGATAGTTTCTTCAATGCCCTGAAATTCCTTTTGATACTTCTTCATAGCCTTACGGACTTCTGGCTTGACCTGATACATAATCGTTGTATAGATAATGTACTCATTAGGCGGCTCTTGTACCTTATAAACACCAACGAGATTTTTAGCCAAGAATTTACCCAACCGCTTTACCTGAGAGGGTAACGGGAGTTGGTTATAATACTCGTCATTACTGCTGGACTTCTTTTTAGCAAAAATCTTCATAGTATAATTCCTTTATGATTCGCTTATATTTACCCACTTAGTCCCGTCAAACTGGAATATCGGAGCATCTTGCACCCAAGTAGAATTAGGTTTCATCTGCCAGACATACTGCTTAGTATTCTCCCAGCCGCCGTTATATTGATGTACGGGGATCGGGATCCATTTAGCATATATGGTGGTATCTGTTTGTGTTGCAAAAGTACCAGTAACCTTATGTTCAGGAGCATAGTCTAAATCAGAATACCAGTCATCAAAGATATAACCGGGGCGGCTCGGTGTAGGCATAGCGGATCTGGCTAACCTTGCGTACCCGTCATATATCGGATAAAGGTCTAACGGTATATCTACATTATATGTAGTATTAGTTTCATACTGCACCGCACCCCCAACCTCGGTACTATATCCAAACGGAGCAAAAGGTGCCGCCATTGTTGTAGGGGCTACACTACCACCACGGGGATCAAAAGTAATCGTTACATGTTTATCATCTAATACCCTCGGTGAAAGTTGAGCATGTCCCCAAATAGCACTCATTACACAGTTAGATGTTACAGAATAGGTATCGCCCTTATTGTAGGTCTGTTGATCTGCACTACAATTCCAGCCGTTAAACGCACGATATATCGTGTCTGTATATAACGGGGGTTCTTCTTCCTCCGGGTTCTCACTAAAATACTGCATTAACAGAGGATAGTTAGGTTGATCCGGGGTTTCAGCCTCAGTCCAGAGGGTTAAAGGTAACTCACTTTGCCGTAGGGACTGCGGTTCGGGTGGGTTTTCACCCCCGTTGGCATCATAAGTAATTGTAAGTGTCGGATCAAACGGGGGTACGGGTACATCTGAAAAGTTTTTCCAATGTTTTGAGCCACTAAAACAACCCTTTTCGTCCGAAGCATAAGCACCTACACCTATGGTTATGGAACTATTGCGATTATTTGTACTACTAAGGGTTACGGCTCCGGGGTTTACATCCCAAGTATTTTTACTTGCTGACTTTGTGTAAACCTTTTTATCATTCCAAGAACCGGTTCCACTACTACTATATGACCATACACGGACATATATTTTCATTTCATACCCATAGTAAGAACTACTTCCGGGCAACCAGAAACGCATATTTGAGAATTTAACATAAACGGTACTACCATCTCTTGTGGTCGTAGCCGTAAACTTAAATTTAATCGTAGGGTTATGTTTGCCGATACTCAGATCCGCAGTTGTACCATGTACCTTTACTGTTTTTGTAATTGAACCCATTTATTATTACCTAACTTGATTTATTACTGTTGCTCCGTCCAGCCTATACCTATTGATCCGATAGGTACATCATTATCCGTAGGCTGGGTTCTGGATATATACAACCTCAGATCATTACCGAAAGTGATGAAGTTCTTACCAACCTTAATAGTAGATCCATTTTCAAGGGTTACATGCTTGACATTAGAAATACTGTCTGAGGAAACCGATACCGCCTTTGCATTAACACTGGGGTTCAAAGTTATGTTTGTAGCACCAATGTTATTGATCTGGTTATCCGCAGAAATACCGAAAGTGGACGGGCTGGCTTGTAACTCAACACCAGCGGCATGTAATCTCTGACCTAAAATATCAATATACTTGTTCTCAGCAATAGCCGAAAGCAAGTTATCCCAACTCGGACTGTAATCAGGACCGATAGTTAAAGTTCCACCGGAACCGTCTAACTCCCCGTTCTGATTACCATACTGCGTTCCGTTAGGTGCCGTTAAAGAAATAAATCTTGAAGATTTAAGACCGGCAGTTATTGAACCCTTAGGAGATTTGGTTAAATCTAACTTAGCCAAACCAGCCCAGTTTGTAGGGGTTTGTTCATTACGGGTAACAAATGCAATATTGTTATTCGGATCTTGATATAAGGCATAGTTATCGGGCATTAACATCTTATAGTTATATGCCTGAGTAGGATCCCTGAAACCTTTAACTGTACCCGGAGCCGTTACATCTAACGGAACTAAATTCTGACTGCCCTGAGCCGTGATCTGAACCGCATATAATGCCGGGGGAAAGAAATTAGCATTACTGGGTGTAGATGCACCAGCCTCGTCATTTACTAACTCAGCGGTCATCCCCGGATACCATGCCACGATAGCATTAGTAGTATTAGCACCTATGAAAGATACTTCACTAACATCTTCCTGCAATACGGGCGGTTTAAGAAACTCATTGTTATCGCCATGAATTTTATAATAATCATTTAATACGATAGAATTGAAATCAATAATAGGGTTAGACTTTGCCGTACCCTCTTTCATATTACTGATGTGAATACCGTCAATATTAAACTCAGTAGCATCATAAACTTCATCTGACGGGAGAGTTCTAACCAGAGTATTAGCCAAGTTATATGCAGAACTCGGAACCGTAAAGATAATTTTGCTTGACCAAGGTATCATCTCAGGTCCTACCATGCCACCATTAAGCCAGTCGTTATGATCGGTATCAGTAGATCCACCGATACTGTAATCTCCGTCCGGTGCGGCAAAACCCGAAAGACCTTGTAATATCCTCTTATTAGTAAAACCGGTAAAGAGGACATATACATCAGATCCAAGAGTTTCAGAAATAAGTAACCTGACATAAGTAGTCGAAGAATTAAAGTTAGGATCAATATCTTCATACGGCTGACCAGAGGGTGTTCTTAACCACTTGGCATTTTTAGTATAAACAACACCGTCCGTAATCTTTACATAATCACCCAGCATACTTCTATAAATACTGTGATTATAATCAGGATCATAAGGAACCGTATTACCAGTTGGAGAAGGTGCCGCACCAGCCTCGTTCTGAATTAACGGACTGTATGAGATGACCTTGGTTGCCCAGTTGGTATTACCGTCCCAAGCACAACTACCCATGAAAGGGTTAGCAATTACAACACCAGCGGCAGATAAATTCGATTCAGTAGGTAAAGCAAATTCTCTGACACCAGCCTCAGTACCCTCAGGGATCTTCAAAATCATAGAAGATCCACAACCGATCATACTGGCAAGCCACTTAGGTTCATCAGGTATATCTTTGGGGGAAACCCCGTTACCTAATGCCTCTTTTACAAAGATTTCCCAAGCGGATAAACCTACAACTCTACCTTCGTTATAAATCTCTTGTGGCATTTATCTATTCTCCTTAAATCTCTGAAATGAGGTCCTGAATAGCCTCGATTACTGTTTTTTCGTCCCAGTGATCCGGATCAAAGTCCTCACCACCGGACGGAATTGCAGTATTACAACGATATAATTTAGTCGTACCGTCAACAAGGTTCGTACAGAATGTGCCTACACTATATGAAGAAGAATCATTATAGTTAGGTGCCAGTACAGAACTTAATACGGCATCACTTAAAGCCGCAGTAATAATGTCATTTACTGAATACGATACATACTGAGATACACCGCTAAATGTCGGTATATCATCAGGGTTGTATGCCGTATATGATATGACAATTTCAGCCTCGTCAACCGGAGCCGTATTAAATGTTATTGTGTTGTTTTCATCATCAAAAGTATAATCAGTATCGGGAATTTCAACTGAGTCTATCTCGACATTTGTTATCGCTAATGCAGTATAATTCTGGAACTCAAATGTCGTGGTAGTACCATCACCCGTAAATGTTTCTTCTTGATCCATGCTTTCCGCACTATTTGCAAATGCGGCAGAACCTAACGGCTGACCGTCAAAAGTCTTATTAGTTAAGTCCTGAGCCGAAGATACATCTACAACCTCAGCCGTGGCTGAGTTGCCCGTATCATACTGATACAATTTGTTATTAAGGATATAAATATTATTGTTTGCATTAGTAACGGGGTTATTTCCGATTTGAGTAGCACCAATGACATACAACTTGTTTGTAGTATCGTTAATAGCACCAGCAGTATTCTTGGTATCTGTAATAGCCGACCAAGTACCATTACCCCTTAACGAGTAATCAACCGTAGCCGTAGATACATTAGGAGCAGGAACCAGACCAGTAACACCTTGCGAGAAAGTAGTACCCCAAGTACCATCACCTCTAAGGTATTTATCTAATTCACCGGACTGAGCCGCAGGAACTAAGCCGACAGATCCCGGTGTGCTGGCAGTAGCACCGACATAAATATCTGTAAATTGAACTACGGGGTGCCATTGATGATCTCCACATAAGAACATACCGTCCTCGCCAGCCCCAGATGATGCAGGGACCAGACCATTACGGGTAGTGTCAAATACTTCATAAGTCGTATCGGGAATTGTTACATAAGTAGCAGATGTACCATCTCCCTTAACCATGTTAAGGTTACGACCAGTAAAAGTGAGGTTCTTAATATATGTAGATGTAATAACTTGATCGGAACCGTCTTTAATTGCACTTTCAGAAGTAGGAATTGAGAGGTCATGTAAATCTATCCAACCCGTACCAGATAAAACCAAACCCGTATTATCCGTAGGGGTTGTTGTAGCAATACCCTCGACCAGTCCGGGGATATTAGGATTTTCGGTATAAACTGCATACTTAGTATCTTTAACCTTAGCAGTAGTTGTACTACCGTTACCGAGAGTAAATGTTAAAACCGAACCCCAGTCTGACTGGTCAACTGTACTCTCGTTACTGACTACACTATACAGATACTTTGTAATGGGTTTGGGTGGAGTAGCATTATCGTTCTCTGCTCTTGTAGCATCATACGCATTTTGAGCCTGACCAGCATCAGTAGCATAACTTGCCGTACCATGCAAATTAGCATAGATAGTGTTGTTTTCTACATAAACAGAGGGTGTTTTTAATAAACTACCCAAGTCCTGATTTTCAGGAGTACCGACTAATAAGAACTTGGTGCCGCTGGTATCTTCAACCGTGGCTACACTTGAATCATCTTTATTAGATCCAACAAGATACCAAGCCCCATTCACCCATACATACATAGTGTATAAAGGATCACCGGACGGTAATGTTCCTTGATTATCCCCGATATTGACATAAACAATATCTTCCATAGGGGTTTGTGGTCTGTCGGGATCTGCCGGATCAGGTAACTTAGATACTACTCTGACACCTGAAATCTTGCGGCGAACCGGGTTGCCATTAACAGTACCGTCATCAGGGGCATCATACCAGACTTCATCAGAATCATAGACTGCGATAACCTGACCGTTCTTAGGTTGAATACTATCAAGACTACCTTTACTGGTAATCATATATGTTCTGGGGATAGTTGCCATGTCTGTATCTCACCTTCGTATATATTATATAAGAATATAAAAGGTTTATAGACACGGCTTATCTCGTCAGACCAGATTACCACTCGTCATAAGAAGGAATATTCTCAACATCTACTCCGGTCCTAAGTTTGAAATTTTCATCATACAACTTGCCGTTGTGTTTCATCAGACCGATATTCTCATTACGGAGTTCAGCATTTTTAGCCTCGAACTCACGGATCTTGTGCATTAAATAAATATCCTGAATAACCAAGCCGACAATTACTGTGGCTACTATAACTGTGCCGAAAACTAAAAGAACTACTGTCATATTCATAATCTAATCTCCCTTAAATAATATGCTCACCTATACTAACGATTATGAAATAAAAATAACCTCACAGACTTGACTGCCCGTGAGGTTATTTGGTGCGTGTATGCTTAGATGTGGTGATGAAGATTATAAGAACGCACCTGTATTATTATACAAGGTTATTAGCCCTTAGCCGTTTCCTCAGCCTTTTCTTCGGGCTTTTCCTCAGCCTTTTTAGCGAGGATCTTCTTAGCCTGCTTGTAAATCTGGTTGATACCAGTAGCGGCAAGACCAGAAACGATACCGACTGCGATAGCGGCGATCCAGTTCTCAGCCTCGATATAGTTAGGAATTGTAAGGAATACTACGACACCAAGGATAGCACCGAGTACACCGCAGATGATCGGGATAAGTTCATCAATTTTACCCTTTCCGATAGTCTTGCAAGCATATCCTACTAAGTAGCAAATAACAGTAATTGCTGGCAGTGAAACGAACTCAGTAATTGCGTTCATAATTAACTTCCTCCTTAGATATTTTTGGGTTGTGTAACCATATATAAGGTTACAAATATGGTTTATTCATACGATATAATATAAATATCGTCTAAATCTATCTTGAAGATCGGCTTAACATTGTGAGTATCTTCTGATTCGAGATACCAGCCACATACGGCACGATTACCACCAAAAGCATACCAACCAAAACGGACGATCCAGATTTCATTATCAAACCTATGGATCTTAATCTTGTTTCCGGGTGATATTGTAGTATTTGCATTAGGTACTTCTAATTTCATATCGTCCATAGAGATTACCCCCAAAATTGTTATATTTATAAAAGGTTATATAAAGGAATAACCCTACCGCCAAGGAACTTCAAGGAGCGATAGGGTTACTGTGGAGGTAAGACCGATAGGTGTCATGACCATACGGTTATACCCGTATTAAAGGTTAATTAAGTTACCCGATTTCATGAATCGGTTTATTAAAATCTACTATAACTTCAACAAACATCAAAAGTTGCTCGTCTGGGAAGGTAGTATCATCAGCCAGCCGATATGCTACTTCGATTATCCTAAAAGTACCTCGGTGTGTTAAGTGAATTAACTCACCCTTGCGTGGTACTACCGGAGCCGCATATCTAAAAACTACATCTTCATAAATATCACAAATCGCTATATGAATATTATCCATCAGCCTGATCCTCACCTATATGAATACCGATTTCATCTTCTGAATTAAACAAATATGGAGTAGCCAAGGCTACGCATTGAAAAACCTGAGATACTTTACATAAAGCACAAGCACCGCACCACTCACCCTTATTGTACTTCTGGCACCCACGACAGATGCTATGCTCTACCAGATCCTTAAATTCCTCTTTGTTAAAATACTCGTCAACCATAGCCACACCTCTACACTGTTAGTAACTGCTCTTTGATTAGTTTATCTATTGTGATCTTCTGATATGTTGTCATAGGCACTCTATCCGACTGAACTATGTAGTTATTCCAGACAGAAACACACCCGGAAATATTACAAAGCCAAGTCATGAAATCTCCGTAATACTCCTTAGGACACATGCGTTCTAACTCATATCGTGAAATATCTAACTTATCCTGACAGACCTTTATCAGTTTCTCCTGATGTGAGGGTACGGCATATTCAATATGTCCGTCCGGGAAAATGACTACTTCGAGATAATTGATGTAATGTTTCTTATGTTGTTCTATATCAAATGGAGAGTGTAAATCATACATAGCCGCACCTCTTATAAACAATGCAGAATTTTGCCTAAGTCATAACTCATGGCTACCAGTTCAATATGTGGTATGCCGCTTGCCATTAACTCTCGAATATTTTCAATATACCGATCCTCTGCGTTCTTCCATGCCTTATAGTCTTTCTCCAAGTTGGTAGATTCATACCGTTCTTTTAGTTTGGTACACCAAACATCTTTCAGATGTAATGCCGGGTAAACTACATATAACTTCTCTTTGGAATTTTCTTTGAGGTAATCTCTAACCACCTTATGAGATGATACAAATACCATATACCCCTGAGCCGACAGATGTTCGGCTATCTGACAATAGTAAATATACCAGTCATCAGGTCGCTTTCCGTCATGCCAGAAACAACCACTTTCAAGATCTATGCAGTCTAAACGATCCTTAGCGAGTGTACTTTTACCAACACCTTGATAGCCTACTAAAATCATATTAAACCTCGCTGGATCTTAATTCTATGCTACATGCCGGGCATGAAGTATATTTCGATATACTTCTTCCATAAGGAACATATAAATCATGCTGACAGTTTGGGCAACGATAAATAGAACCACATACAAGAATCTTGGGGTTAAGTTTAACCGGTAGCCACTCCTTAATTTCGTTTCGTTCAATCATATTAAACTCCCACTATGTATTGATATTTATATTAACGATTAGTGGGAGTATTTAATAAAATTCTGAAATAATTCGGGAATTTAGCCTTGTAGGTCCTGATATGGATGACCACTATGGTATGTGGTATTAGTTTCATCTCCGTATAACCGGTAAGTCATACCATACTGCCAAGTATCATATACTTCCCTGAGCATGAAATGATAAATAGTACCGTCTGTCATAATTACCATAACATGAGCAGATGAGTGTTTTGATATATCCTTAATGAGAGTAGGATCTGTCTTATCCAGAAATTCCCGGACCGCTGGACGAATTTCATTTGAATAATAAAACTTGGCTACTATGTTATTCGGTGTCATTTTTTATCTCCAAATATTCGATTAGCCTCACCAGATGACCATAGATTTTCTAAACACTTTCGGATAATCTTTTCTACTTTCGGGTTATCCTCAACTGCCAGCAGATCCGTTAAAGCATTGGAACTGGAAAGCAACTTCTCTTTTGTTACAGTATGACAGATACTTTGAGAGTTATCAAAGCATTTATTTATGATCCTGCACTCCGAGTTATAAATGCGGTTACAGAAATGAAAACATCTCAGGTTAAACACCCTATCTTCCTCGAAGATTACACCCTGAGGAAACCGTATATCATTTGTAGTCAGAAACGATCTGAGATAGACCTTATTCCAGACCAGCACCCACTTTTTAGGTAATTTATCCAAAGTATAATATCCCTCATGGTTATCGTATCTATCTCGGTTATGATTAAACTGAATTATAGGATCTCCGTGATTAGCAATTACCGCTAACATGGTTTCAATACCATGCGGCAATATATAATCATCAGAATCGAGAAATGTTACATACTCTCCGGTTGCGTGTAATATACCCAGATTTCGAGCCACCGATACACCGGAATTAGGTTGCTGAATAAACTTGAAGTGGTTGGCATTAGCATACCGCTGAGCAATATCCACAGAACCGTCCGTAGATCCGTCATCAATAATAATTACCTCTACATCATCATTTGCATAAACAGATTCAAGGCACCGCTTTAAGTATTTAGCCTCGTTGTAAACTGGAATTATTATTGATAGTTTCATAGTTTATGCTATCCCCATTTCGTTTAATACTGCATTGACCGATACATTTTTAAGTTTGCAGAACGGTGATAAAGGTACGGCATTTGGTGCCTGCTGACCAAGAATATATTCTCTGGTTCTTATAGTAGCATCTCCACCCTTTTCAAGCCACCTATTCCAAGCCTGCCTGCATCTCATAGATATAGGCTCGGCTACGGTCTTAGCGATAAGTTCTCTGTAAGTAGCCTCATACTTAGTTACGATCAAGTCTGTCTGATAGATCGTATTGCAACCAACTTTACCTAAGGTTTCATCATTTCTTTTCTTAATCAGTTTGCTTAATTCAAGCAACCTTCTGGTTTCTTCTACTGTAAGCGGCACCGGAACTCCGTTAATATCCTTATCACGGGTTCTGTTTACCAACTCAACATATTCCTGCATTTCCTCAGCAGTCAAATTAGGGTTGGAGATTACATCTTCACCTAATAAAGAGTAAACAGACTTTCTATGCAGATTATCTACTATATCAAAAACGATTCTCGGTGTAATATCACCGGTGCTTAAAGCCCTGCCGAGTTGCTGACTATATACTGTGTTGGAATATGTACCACGATACATCAAGATCCCGGTCAAATCTTCTACATGATAGCCGCAGTCCATCATATCGCATGTATAGATAAGGTCTATTGTATTAGCCTTGTAGGATAATTTATCAAGTTCCTCTGTGTTGTTGTGATACTCATTTGTTTCAGAAGTAACGATAAGTTCATTGATCTGGTGCTTAGGGAATACCGACTTAAACCAACCCTTAACCCTATTCTGAGCCGTATGCAGATGCTCAAAGTTACAGAAGAACACGATATACTTCTGATAGGAAGTTTCCATTTTAGCCTCTTTCAGAGTTTCTTCGATTACATATTCCATTTTAGAGAGTTTAGCGATTTCCAGCATACGAGCATTAACAAGGTCCTGAGCATACTGGCGATCCAGCATAAACTCAGTCTGCAACATAGCATCTTTCTTAATCTTGGCTAATCTCTTAGGATCACTCTCACCAAAGCCGCAGAAACAATAATAGGGTTTCTGAATAATCTTATCCTGAAAAGCATCATGGAGAGTATAACGGCTCGTTACTCTGTCCTCGAAGAATATAGCGATTTCATCTATCATATCCATGCGTTCAGGGGTTGCCGTTGCTCCGAGCAGATGTGTCGTGGTATTAACTGCCAGCAAATATGTCAGACCTCGCATAGTTTCAGTAGCACCTAACTTGTGGCATTCATCACTAATAATCAGATCCACATCACTTAAAGCCTGAATTTCCTCAGAACCCAGCATAGTGAGGGCTTTATATGTCATAAAGATTACATTGTCTATGGTATCTTTGCCGGAGTTACGACCATAGAAAAATTCAAGAACCTTATTCTTAACAACCTGACTGGGGTAAAGATACAAGATCTTCTTGTATCTGCGTTCTTTAATAATACGAGTAAGCATACCGGTCTTACCAAACCCCGTAGGACGGATAACGGCACACTTACCATAAGTTTGAAGCATCTCTAAGACTTCGTTATAGGTGCTTTCCCTAAGTTTATCTACCTTGTTCATCATTAGCCTCCCACATATTTGTGTATAGATATTCGCCTAATGTCATTATAATTATAATATAAATACAATAAAATACAATACTTTTAGATATTACAAATATGTGATTTCATTTCCGGGACCGTCATAATATCCGAGATTCCACAATTAGTACATGTGCAATAAAAATTTCCGATACCGTTATGGATATACGCAGGCTTAGTCATAAGAATAAGCCCGACCTGATAAGGAAACGGGTGTCCGATACTACCTTTTTCAAATTCTCGATAACTCTGGTGTTTAACTTCATATCCCGTTTCAAAAACGGCATCCATATTTTTATATTTCCGGTACATGGATATTGTCATATTCAAACCACAGTTAGCCAACTTGGATAACCCAGTACGATACTTCCTCTGGCTGACATTGTGAGTATAATTCGGGTTATGAATTAAACCGTCTATAAAAGATGTGTATGATTTATGCTTTATTGTAGTGCCATCCTCAAACTGCACATCTATGTCATTATATTTTCGATAGGCAATAATAGTCATCTTTTGACCATTGGTAGCCTCACGAACCTCACCTACACGATCCTTATAAAAATTAGGGTTCCGGATCTCGCCCCTATCAAAGCAAGCATACTCCCTATGTTTAACCACGGTGCCATCTTCAAATTGAACATCTATATTTCTGGCACTATGATAGGCAATTATGGTCATCTTCTGACCATAATTACTCATGCGTGTCTGACCTACACAGAGAGCCGCAAATTTGCTCAAATTAGGGTTGGTAATATTACCTTTGCAAAAACCCTTATATGTCTTATGGGTTACAACGGTTCCATCCTCAAATTGAACATCTATATCACGAGAATTGCGACATACAACAATGGTCATCATCTGACCATTATCTGCCTTGTTAGTTTCACCTACACGATTTATGAATTTCGGCATATATGATCCCCCATTTCTGCAACGGTCATAATATCGGAAAAACCACACTTGTTACATTTGCAATAGAAATTACAAACTCCTTTATGGGAGTATGCGATACTCTCAATTAAAATATCCTCATGCTGATACGGTAGGGGTACTCTGACATTACCACGAAGAAACGCACTATATGCAATATGATACAGTTTAACCCCAGTTTCTAATACAACATCAATATCAGCACAACTATGATAATCAGTAATTGTCATCTGCACACCGGAGTTAGTATAAGCAGTTGTGCCTATACGCATATCTCTCAATGCCGCAGATCGTTGAGCCGAGGGGGAATATGTTACATTAGGATTCTTAATATTGCCCTTAATAAAATTACCCCAACTCTTATTCGTTACGATAGTTTTATCCTCAAACTGAATATCTATATCATTAACATCACGATACTGAATACAAGTCATCATCTGACCATTCTTTGCCCGAAGTGTTTTACCTACACGGATCTCTTGGGGGTATTTGATCTCACCCTCTACAAAGTGAGCATATCTCTGATGCTCGACACGGGTTCCGTCATCAAACTGAATATCTATATCTTTGTTGGTTCTATATGCAATTATAGTCATTGATCTTCCGTTTTTAGCGATACGCACTTCACCTACTCTACGAGCCTGATTTTTCTTAACATCATGCGTAGAGGAAGGATGCCCTACCTTACCTCGCTTAAATAATGAATACTCCCGGTGTTCAGCAATAGCCCCATCTTCAAACTGAACATCAACATCACCAACTCCCCGGTATGCTATGAGTGTCATCAACATACCGTTAGATGCTCGACAAACTTCGCCTATACGGGAGTTTTTAAGATTTATGGATCTCTGTGTAGATGGGTAGTATTTTACATTAGGGTTTCGCATAACCCCGGACTTAAAACTATTATAAGTAGTATGAGTAACAACATATCCATCTTCAAACTGAATATCTATGTCATCATTATTTCGATATACAAGGATAGTCATCTTCATACCATTTTTAGCGACACTAACTTCACCCTTGCGGATCTCTGACAGATTCATATCGGAACTCCTTTCACATATTTATACCATAATTATAATATAAATATTGTAAAATACAATACTTTTATTTAATAAAACACCCCCTGCGAGTTCCAGAGGGTGTTTTACTGTTAGGAGATTAAATATGAAGAATATTTAATACACTTATATTAACGATTAGTCGATTAGTCCAGCCATTTTATCCATGAATGCCTGAATTTCAGCCTCTTTTTCAGCCTTTTGGTTTTCCAGCAATTCGATATGTGCCAGAATAATGCGGTATTCGCTATCCAACTTAGCCATTTTCCGGATAAATGTTTCCTGATCCAACTTGGTTGCAGATTTCTTAGTAGCCATATTAGGTTCCTCCATAAATAATATTAGTTTGTAACCTAATGCTACTATTGGTGATGTGGCGAATTTGTACCATCTCCACTTGACCGGTGCCGCTTAGGTTTAGTTACCCGTAAATAGTAATCATGTTGATATTGCTTTCGGTCTATATTCTTCCGCTTAACCTTTTTGCACTCCTGAATTATATTCCAGTTAAAGTGATAGGTCATACTCGGATAATAACATCTTCCGCATTTTTACAAGCCTTGACACCAGCCATAATGAACTGAATATTGTTTATGTTCTTCAAAGCAGTAAATGTATTCTCTACGGCAATATCATCAAGGTTATCCAGCGAGTTATCCACAAGGATCAATTTCAGCGGCGATTTATTACTATCCGTAATGCAGATCATCAAAGCCAGAGTATAAAGACATTTTTCACCGGCTGATAACTGGTCATACGGAATATACTTATCGCCACGGATCAAACCGAAACTAAACGAATTTGCCTTAGTAGAGATGTTAAAATGGGCTTTCAGGGTA
>Ga0310690_10003323_pt1 | contig 24311 bp, 20 predicted proteins | sample AusTroGonzalo_MG_2_FD_207661 | JGI IMG/M metagenome (GOLD analysis project Ga0310690, IMG submission 207661) | Bovine rumen microbial communities from tropical cattle in Woodstock, Queensland, Australia - Gonzalo_04 (v2) (version 2) | ecosystem: Host-associated > Mammals > Digestive system >... | reverse complement strand
ATAAAGCAGGAAATAATTAAGATACAGGGAGCCTAATAAAAAAAGAGCTGAGATACTTTCTCTGAGCATACTGCCCGCCGATGGACGTATAGAAGAGATTCTTGAAAAGACCCAAAGCACTGCGGCACAGAACAAGATGTTCAGCAAAATGATGATAATTTTGTTCGAAAGCTTCATATCATTTAGTTTGAAATTAATGCAAAGATAGTCAATTATCCAGTACAGACAGCCAAAAACCGTCTTATCCCCTCGCACAAAAGCCATTTTTCCCCTCACACGACAAAAAAACTAAATACTTATCATCACACTGATTACCAATACCATATAATCCCTCACAAAAATATCATTCTCAACTTGGAATCACATTTTTTTCGCAAGGGTTCACATTTTCGCTGTGAGGGTTTAAATATCCTGCAACAGATTGTATTTTTGCGATAGAAAAATGGAACAAAAAACTAAAACATCAAATCCAACTATTATGAAAAAAGGAGGAAAATTAATTCTATTGTCATTAGTGGCCATTGTGTTGTTTCTCACTTCCTGCAACAAAAACAGAGACTGTCGCTATGACAACATGACCTACAACAAACAGAGTAAACAGTGTGAATGCGTACAGGCCTATTCCCCAGAGGAGATTCCGGCATTGTCAAGTACGGAATATAACAGCTGTGGGAGTGTCGTAAGGAATTTTATCTATTTCAGCATCGATAACGCCAATTATCCCTATTATTCGCATGCGGGAGACACCATCAAATTCTGCGGTTACGTAAAGCACTCGTATGGGGAGCCGTTACACTATAATGAGGACAACACCTATTGCCAGTTTACCATGATTGATGATTATGCGACGGCAATGGATGTCTCAAATTATAATGGAGGGGCTTTTTTCATTGAGAGCAGCGTGGACAAGATGGAAAATGTTGACCTCTCACAGAAATGTCATGTGACTGGAGTTTTGGCATTTGGCCCCGCCTCGGCAAAAATTCCATGGGTAAGTTTGTCTGAACCTGGTACTTGCCATTCCGCAGAATTATTGTTTGACGTCATTGAGATTCACAATTAAAATAGAGAAATGATTTTATTAAACGATGGTTTTTCCGTTGAGGAGGGCTTTTCTTTAACGGCTATAATAGATAACCTGTTAAGTCATAAAACAATAATGATACAATCATAATGTCTAAACAACCAAAACAATGAAAAAGATAATAACATTAAGTTTGATGTTGACCGTAACAGCGGCGGTGCTGCTGCTGACCTCGTGCCAAAAGGAGAAGGTGAACAACGACAGCAATACAGATCCAGACAACCAGCAGTATCCTTCCACAGCACATGTGATACGCAAGGCAGTGACCGACATAGACGGGAACACATACGATGCGGTGCAGATTGGAAATCAGGTGTGGATGGCGGAGAACCTGCGCACCACAAGGTATGCTGATGGGACAACTATACCTCTTGGCACACAAGGCACTGTATCACCCTGCCGTTACGCACCAGGAAGAGGTCAGAATAATGAGGAAAACGCAACCAATGTAGCTCACTTTGGTTACCTATACAATTGGGCTGCGGTAATGCATGGCGACAATTCTTCGTTAGCTAACCCCAGTGGTATTCAGGGTATTTGTCCATCCGGTTGGCACGTGCCGAGCGATGCGGAGTGGACAGAGTTGACAGATTATGTAAACAGCCAAAGCCAATACCAGTGTGATAGCAACATCGTTAATATTGCCAAGTCCTTGTCTTCCAATACAGATTGGGAAAGTTCCTCAAGTCATTGTGCCGTGGGCAATGACCTTACCTCTAATAATTCCACTGATTTTTCGGCTCTTCCTGCTGGCGGCTATTTTGTGGGGACCCCAATAGAGGATGATTTCCGTGGTTATAAACAATTTGGCGAATCCGCCTTTTTTTGGAGCGCCACATTGTACGATAGCAGCAATCCTATTTACCGTGGTCTTTCCTACATCAATGCCAATGTAGCTAAAAGTTCTTATTATGCGAGCGGTGGTTTTTCTGTCCGCTGTATTCGCAACTAGCAGGCTACACATCGAAGTTGGTGAAGGAATAGGGTATAGGCGAGCCAATTGGCTCGCCTTTCTTGGCTTGTTGCGTCAGTGATGGCAGGTCATTGCGTCGTCTCAGGCTCAGTGATACACCCTCTGATATTCGATTGATACTCGATTGATATTCGATTGATATTCGATTGTTTTTCGATTTTTATCAAATATCAATCGAATAACGAACGAAAAACAAACGAGGAACAATCGAGTAAAATATGACGCATCACTGAGGCATTATTGAGGGAAAGATGATGTTGAAGGCAGATATACTCATCGAAGCTGGGGACAAAAAAAACCGCTCAAACGAGCGGTTTTTCCAATCAAACATTATGAACAAACTTTATGCCTCTGCAACAGGTTGTACAGAAACAAAAGATTTACCGTTTCTACCTTTCTTGAAAGCTACGGTTCCATCAATCAGGGCGAACAAAGTATGATCCTTGCCCATACCTACATTCAAACCGGGATTGTGGACGGTACCTCTCTGGCGGATGATGATGTTACCGGCTTTGGCAAACTGACCGCCAAAAATCTTAACGCCTAAGCGCTTGCTTTGGGATTCACGACCGTTCTGTGAACTACCGACACCTTTTTTATGAGCCATTTCTGTAAGTTTTAAATCGTTAATACTAAATTAGAAGGTTATAGAATCGATTTTCAAAGTGGTCAAGTACTGACGATGACCATTCATTTTCTGATAACCTTTTCTTCTTTTCTTCTTGAAAACAAGAACTTTGTCACCTTTGATGTGGTTGACAACGGTAGCGGTTACTTCTGCACCGGCAACGGTGGGAGTACCTACGTTTACGGTACCGTCATTATCAACGAGCATCACGCGGTCGAACTTAACTTGCGACCCTTCTTCAGCATTGAGGCGGTGAACATAAACCTTGCGGCCTTGCTCAATCTTGAACTGTTGCCCTGCTATTTCTACGATTGCGTACATTGTGATTGATATTTTTGGTTAATAATTTTTTGGGGCTGCAAAAATATAAAAAAAAATCATACCAGCGGAAAAAATTTATACTTTTTATTAAACAATTGCGTTTACTATATGTCTATATTATGTTATACCAATTATTAAAAAAGGGAAAATGGTAGTTAATAGATTTTTTAAAATACTGATAATCAGTTTGTTATGTTTTATCAGTATTGATTTAAACGCTCAAGTTCCGGCTGGAGAAGGCTTCCAAAATTCTCCGAAATTTTCCAATTATGTCGATCTGACAGCTGCCGCGGAGCACTCTATACAGGCGGTTGTGCACATCAAAACGGAATTTAAGCAGAAAAATTCCGCATGGGACAGCTATTATAATGACTCATTTTGGGAACATTTTTTCGGTATTCCGTACGGTCAAAGTAATGAGTATCCGGTGCAGGCTGCTGGTTCGGGTGTCATTATAGCCCCCGATGGCTATATCATCACCAACAACCATGTGGTGGAGGATGCCGAGAAAATCACCGTCACTTTAAACGACAAGCGTGAGTTCAACGCTACTTTGGTGGGCACGGACGCAGAAGCGGATTTGGCTTTGATTAAGATTGAGGAAAGCAAGTTGCCGTATTTGAGTTTCGGCAATTCTGACAAGGTGCGGATAGGCGAGTGGGTGCTGGCAGTGGGCAATCCGTTTAATCTGACTTCTACGGTGACCGCTGGCATTGTGAGTGCCAAGGCCCGAAACCTGAATATCATGGATGGAAGTTCCAATATAGAATCATTTATCCAGACTGATGCGGCTCTGAATCAGGGTAATAGCGGCGGTGCTTTGGTGAATGTGCAGGGCGAACTGATAGGTATCAATACGGCCATAGCTTCCGGGACCGGCTATTATACGGGCTATTCCTTTGCTATTCCGTCCAACATTGCCCGTAAGGTGGCCAACGACCTGAAAACTTATGGGGTGGTGCAGCGTGCTTATTTGGGTGTTTCCATTATGGATATCACGCCTCAGAAAGCCGAGGAGCTGAATCTGAAGAGTTTGGACGGAGTGATAGTGGGTTTGGTGGATGCCAATGGTGCCGCTTATCAGAGCGGTTTGGAAGAGGGGGATGTGATTCTGGCAATTAACGATACCAAAACCAATTCCGCTTCCGAACTGCGAGAGGTGCTGATGCAGCACTCCCCAGGTGAGACGGTCAAGGTGAAAGTGTTGCACAAGGGACAGGAGTCTGTGAAAGACCTCCGTTTGCTGAACCGTCAGGGAAATACAGATATTGTGGAGCAGAACAATGCCACTGCGGAAACTGTGTTGGGCGCCTCTTTCAGCGACTTGAGCAAGCGAGAACTGAACTATTACCGTATCACTGGTGGCGTGAAGGTGACGAATCTTGGCGATGGCCTGCTGAAGAAGTCTGGCGTGAAGAAAGGCTTTGTGATTACGGTCATCAATGGCCGCATTATCTCTGACACCAAAGACCTGGATAAATTTTTCCAGCATAACAGTGATAGATTTATCGCCATCGAAGGCGTGTATGACAACGGCTACTATAAATATACCTATACCATTCAGCTGCCGTAAACTAAAACTCCCCTCGAGCGCAGCGAAACTCCCCTAACCCCTGATCACTGATCACTGACCACTGAAAATTGGCACATTAGCACATTGAAAATTAGCACATTAAAATAATATGAGACAATTAAAAATATCGAAGTCGATAACCAATAGGGACACCGCTTCTTTAGATCGCTTTTTAGCCGATATTGGCAAGGAGCAGATGATCAGCGCTGATGAGGAAGTGGAGTTGGCAAGACGTATTAAACAAGGTGACCAGGAAGCGCTGGAAAGGCTGACCAAGGCCAACCTGCGTTTTGTCGTTTCCGTGGCAAAGCAGTACCAGAACCAGGGTATCAGTCTGCCCGACTTGATTAACGAGGGCAATATCGGTTTGATCAAGGCCGCCAAGCGTTTCGACGAGACCCGTGGGTTCAAGTTCATCTCGTATGCAGTGTGGTGGATACGCCAGGCCATTTGCCAGGCCATCGCCGACCAGTCTCGTATTGTGCGTTTGCCCCTGAACCAGGTAGGTACTATCAACAAAATCAAGAAAGAAATTGCTCACCTAGAGCAGGAATTTCAGCGTGCCCCCACTTTGGAAGAGATTTCAGAGGCGATGGATCTGCCTGTTGACAAGGTGAATGAAATCTTGAGAATCAATAATCATCCGCAGTCAATGGATTCGCCGGTATCGCCCGATGATGACACTAAATTTTCGGACACGTTTATCTATAACGTGGAGAAAGATACCGACGATAAGCTGATTAATGAGTCTCTGTCCTCAGAAATCAATGAGATACTGAAGAAAACATTGAATGAAAAGGAAATAGAAATTGTCAAGCTCTTTTTCGGCATTGGAGTGAGCCACGAATATACTCTGGATGAAATCGGTGATGCAGTGGGTTTATCGCGCGAGCGGGTGCGTCAAATCAAGGAGCGCGCCCTCAAACGCCTCAAACAGGAGACCAAGAACCGGAATTTGAAGATATACCTTTAATTAGCAAATTAGTTAATTAGCAAATTAGTTAATTAGTTAATGTGCTAATTATTAATGTGCTAATGAATGTAGGGCTGTCACATTGTGGCAGCCTAATTATATAGGGATACTTCGCATCAGGGGAGGCTCGCTGCGCTCGAGGGGAGAGGTGTTGATTACAGGATTAAAGGATTACAGGATGATGGATTTTGAATTTTGAATTCTGACCCCTGACCCCTGATCACTAACCCCTAATCACTAACCCCTAATCACTCTTTGATATATATCCTCTGTACCCGCTTGGAAACCGCGGTCATCAGCTCGTAAGGGATGCGGTGGATGGAGGCGGCCACTTGATCCAACGGGTTAGGGTCGCCATAGACAATCACTTCGTCGCCTTCCTTGACTTCCAAGCCCGTGACATCCACCATGCACATGTCCATGCATATTTTGCCTACAATGGGTACCAGTCGGCTCGCCACAAAAACCTTGCCGACACCATTGCCCAATTCTCTTGGATAGCCGTCGGCATAACCGATAGGGATAATGGCTATCTTGCTGTCATGAAGTGTTTTATAGGATCGGTTGTAGCCGATGGTTTCGTTGGCAGGGATGGTCTTGACCTGTGTGATGACTGTGCGTAGGGTGACCGTGTTCTGCAAATGCGCTTGGTCTTGCGGCACGGACGAAAAACCATAGAGGCCGATGCCCAAACGTACCATGTCATATTGCGCTTCGGGGAAGCGACTGATGCCCGCGGAATTGAGGATGTGACGCAGAATAGGGTAGTCAAACTGGTCAATCAGATAGGAACTCATGCGGTCGAACAGTGCGATTTGTCCACGAGTGAAGTTGTCTTCGTCGGGGTCTTCGGCAGCGGCCAAGTGCGAGAAAATTGAAGCGACCTTTAATTTCGGGTGTCGCTGGATAAAGTCCACTAAGCGGGGCAGATCTCCTTCGTCAAAGCCCAAGCGATGCATGCCGGTATCCAGTTTGATATGGATTTTAAATGACTCAATATCATTATGTTGTGCTAATAGTTCCGTTAATTGTTCCAGATAATGGAAGTTGAAAATTTCGGGTTCCAGGCGATAGGCAATCATGGCTTCGAAACTGTGCGCTTCAGCACCCAACACGATAATCGGCTTGCTAATGTTGCGTTTGCGCAGGCGGATGCCTTCATCGGTATAGGCCACCGCAAGGTAATCCACATGATGGTATATCAACTCATTAATCAGCTCCACATCACCTAAACCGTAAGATTGCGCTTTCACCATGGCCACCATTTTGGTTTCGGGTTTCAGCAGGGAGCGGTAATAACTCAAATTGTGGATGATGGCGGGAAGGTTGACATTGAGCACCGTTTGGTGGGTCTTGTACTGCAAAGCAGCCACCACCTTTTCGAAGCGGTAGCTACGAGCCGCTTTTACCAGTATAACCTCCTGATGGAAAGGCTCTTGGTTGAGATTGGCCAGCAGTTCCTCGGTGTTGTGATAAAAACTTTGTTCTGGAAAATCGAAGACAGCGCGATGGGCGTAAAAGCCGGCACCGACGGCGATGAGTCTGGTTATACCTTTGTTGATCAGCAGTTTGTTTATTTTCTGATAATCGTCTGTGTCCAAATTTCCCGCTTGCTCAAAATCGGAGATGATGACGGTTTTGCGGATCATCTGGGTTTGGGCGTTCAGAAAGTTCAAGGCGATACGCAACGAACTCATATCCAGACTGTAAGTGTCGTTGATAATGACCGAGTTGTTGATGCCCTCAATCATCTCCATACGCATGGAAACTGCGGAAAGATTGTGCAGTTTCTGCTTGATTTGCGGAATGGTGAAGTTCAGTTGCAGCATCAGCACGATGGCGTGCAAGGCATTTTCGATGGAGCCGGCATCGCTGAAGGGAATGTCAATTAGTTGACCGTTCAACGAGACTATGCTGTGCATGTCGGCAGTATTGACAAAGTCGATGTGATAATCCGCATCCTCCGTACGTCCCCATGATAAGGTTTTCCCTTTGAAGCGATCGTTCTGCTTGAAATAATTGTGAATTAGTGGATTGTCAGCATTGTAAATTATTTTCTGACAATTATGGAAGAGTTTGGTTTTTTCAATCAGCTTTTCTTCGTTGTTATGGAAAAACTCATTGTGGGCGGCGCCGATGTTGGTGAGGATGCCGATGGTGGGTTGGATGACAGCCGCCAGTTTCTCCATCTCGCCGGGTTGGGAGATGCCCGCCTCGAAAATGGCCAGGTTGTGCCGTTGTGCCATTTGCCACACCGACATGGGCACACCAATCTGGGAGTTATAGCTGTTGGGGTTTCTCACCACGTGAAATTCGGGGGCTAACATCTGGCTCAGCCATTCTTTTACAATGGTTTTGCCATTACTTCCAGTAATGCCGATGACGGGATAGTCGAATTGCCGACGGTGAAAAGCGGCGATTTGCTGCAAGGCGGAAACCGCATTCTCAACTTGGACGAAGTTAGCATCGGAAAAATGGGAAAATTCGTCAAAGGGTCGGGTGATAATGAAGTTTCTCACCCCCTGCTGCCACAATTCCGGAATATAGTGATGACCGTCGTTTTTGGCGGTGGAGATGGCAAAAAACAAGGTTTTTTGGGGAATCAGCACATTGCGGCTGTCGAAAGCCAGCAGCTCGATTTCCGCGTGTTCGTCAGCCAGATGGCAATCCTTCGCTTGACAGATATTTTTGATTTGCGCGATGGTCAGCATATTTCGGATAATTTTTTGCAAAAATAAGGTTTTTATCCGAAAGGATAAGTACTCTTAAAAAATTTCATTTTCTCAAAAAAACAAAAAACATTCAGCAGTATGTCTTTATATAAAAAGTTTTTGTAACTTTGCAAACTTTAACATGTAGTATTAGCGTTAATCATTAAATAGCTGAATATCATGGGATTATTTTCAATTTTCACAAAGGAGATAGCTATTGACCTTGGCACTGCCAACACGGTCATCTTATATAACGACAAAGTTGTGGTGGACGAACCCTCTATTATTGCCATTGACCGTGATACCAAAGAATTGCAGGCGGTGGGTAAGAAAGCCTTGATGATGGAAGGTAAGGAGCACGAGCGTATCAAAACCATCCGTCCCTTGCGTGACGGTGTTATCGCTGACTTCCAGTCCACCGAGAAGATGCTCTATGAGCTGATCAAGATGACGGGTACCAAACGTTACTTTTTCCCGCAGGCCCTGAAGATGGTAATCTGTATCCCTTCGGGTATTACAGAGGTGGAGGAGCGTGCCGTCAGGGACTCAGCCGAACACGCGGGCGCCAAAGAGGTGCGTATGATTTATGAGCCTATGGCTGCCGCTATCGGTACGGGTATCGATGTGCTGGATGCCAACGGTAACATGATTATTGATATCGGTGGTGGTACCAGCGAAATCGCCGTATTGGCCTTGGGAGGTATCGTTTGCAGCAAGTCTGTCAAGGTTGCGGGTGTGGAATTTAATGTTGACATTCAGGATTACATGCGTAAAAAACATAATATCGCTATCGGTTTCGGTACTGCTGAACAGATAAAACTCAATGTCGGTTCCGCTATCGAAGATTTGGAGAATCCGCCTGAAGATTATGAGGTGTATGGCCGTGACCTCCTGCAGGGTATTCCTATCTGCGTGAAGGTCAACTACCGCGAGATTGCCCAGGCTTTGGACCGTTCCATCTCCAAGATTGAGGCCGCTGTAATCAACGCCCTGGAGAACACTCCCGCTGAGTTGTCCGCCGATATTTACAAAACCGGTATTTACATGGCCGGTGGCGGCTCCTTGCTGCGTGGTCTGGACAAGCGTATCTCCAAGAAGACCAGTCTGAAGGTGCATGTAGCTGAAGATCCGCTGAAGGCTGTGGCCCGCGGTACCGCTATCGCACTGAAGAATTTCGACAAGTTCCCGTTCTTAATCCAATAATCCGGACTATGAATAATCTTTCCATGATTGCCGCTGTGGGCAATAACTATGAGTTGGGCTATAAGAACCAATTGTTGTGCCATTTGCCGATCGATTTGAAACGTTTCAAAACGTTGACCTCTGGCCACACGGTGTTGATGGGCGACCGCACTTGGGAGTCTTTGCCGAAAAAGCCCCTTCCCAATCGCCGGAATATTGTTATTACCCTCAATAAAGATGCTGATTATCAGAATTGTGAGTTGGCATTTTCCACTGAGGAAGCGATGCAATTGGTGGAGAACGACGATCAGCCGTTTATTATGGGCGGCGCCACCATCTACAAATTGTTCATCGATAAAATAGAAACCTTGTATCTCACCCGCATCTTGTCTGATTTTCAAGCGGATGTGTATTTTCCCGAATTGAATATGGACGAATGGGACCTAGTAGAGGACGAATTTGTGCCCAAGGATGAATTAAATGTTTACGATTTGCGTTTTCAAACTTATAAAAGGAAACAAAAATGAGAAAGATTCTTGCATTAATTGCTTTGGTGATGTTGGGCGTCCTGGCTTTTGGTCAGAACAAAAAGGGACCGGAGATTCCCTATCCTAATGTGCCCATTGACGAAGAGACCAATTTGGTGACCTACAAGGAGGTGGTGCAGCAGGCCAATGCCACTCCGCAGGAACTATTTGACCGGGCCATGACTTGGGTGAAGAAGTTTTACAAGAACACGGCTGAGGTTATTAAGAGCAGTGACCGCGACAAGGGTGTGATACAGCTGCGTTCTAGCGTCAGGATTTATGTGGTGAAGGAAGATGGCAGCAAGATTTTCAAGAATATTGTGTATTACAATATGAAGATTGAATGCCGTTCTGGCAGATACCGCTATACGATTACTGATTTTAATGAGAAAGCTGCCTCCGCCGCTCCGGTTGAGGTTTGGCTGAATACTGAAAATCCGAAATGGGAGATTGGTCAGTATGCTTATCTGAATCAGATTGATGAACAGATATTGGCCTTGATTGAATCACTGGAAGAAGGTATGAACCCACCTGTCATTGTTGAAGATGAGTGGTAAAAAATTCTTTATTTTATTGCTTTTGATGCCATTGTTGTTTTCTTCTTGTCATAAAGAGAAAACAGCGGCATTGTCTGTGTCTTTCGCTTTTCAGGTGGATGGACAAGTTCTGGAGCAGGATGTCCGTAAGTATGTCAACGCCGCAGGCAACCAATATGAGGTGAACGAGGTGATGTTTTTCATTTCCGACATCAAGTTGTATAAAACTGATGGTTCTGTGGTGGTCAGAGACCGTATTCATTATGTGGATATTGATGTTCCTTCGACTTTGGATTGGGATTTAGGCATGATACCACAGGGTGCTTATGAAGTTGTTTCTTTTACGTTTGGACTTAAAGATGCGCAGAACCGGAGCAATTATTTTGTTAATCCGCCAGAGTGCAACATGAGCTGGCCGGAAGTGATGGGAGGAGGCTATCACTACATGAAAATCAATGGCAAGTGGTTGTCGGATAATGGTCAAGTGACGCCTTTCAATCTGCATACGGGCAGAGGTCAGATTTATGATGAGACGGGAGATGTTGTCGAATTTGTGGACAATTCGTTCACGGTGAGTTCGGAAGTTCCTTTTACTGTGAAAGAAAATGGAGAAAATCTGCAATTGGTGATGGATATCAATCAGTGGTTCAATGCCAAGCGTATGTTTGATTTGGAGGAATGGGGAGGCAGCATCATGCAGAATCAGGCGGCCCAGGAAATCTTGAAACAGAACGGGCCGTATGTGTTTGAACTGAGGGAAAAATAAGCAGCAATCAATGTTGGGACGTCCGTCCGTCTCTATAAAATTGTAATGACGGGGCACGCACCGTCTCCTAAAAACAAAATATAATATGTCAGGAAAATTAATCATTGTATCAGCGCCGTCAGGAGCAGGAAAAACCTCCATCGTGAAACACCTATTGAAAGAGCAGCCCAAGCTGGCGTTTTCGGTTTCTGCTACTAGTCGTGCCAAACGCGAGGGCGAATGTAACGGCAAGGATTATTATTTCCTGACGGTGGATGACTTCAAGCGGAAACTGGCCAACGACGAGTTTATCGAATGGCAGGAGGTGTACCACAATCAGTTCTACGGCACTTTGAAATCAGAGATCGAGCGGATATGGGGTGAGGGCAAGCATGTGATTTTCGATGTGGATGTGCTGGGTGGACTGAATCTGAAGAAGATTTTCGGAGATAAGGCACTGGCGGTCTTTATCCAGCCACCTACTATAGAGGCACTCAGAGAGCGTTTGTGCGGTCGAGGTACAGAAGACTCCGCCTCGCTGAAGAAAAGACTGGACAAGGCCGAATACGAGCTTTCGTTTGCCGACCAGTTCGACACCGTGATTGTCAACGATATTCTGAAAACCGCCCAGGAAGAAGCCGTGAAAAAGGTAAACAACTTCTTGGAAAATCTCTAAACTATATACTTTATCCTTTCATACCATGAAAGGGGGAGTTTCGCACTCCGTGCTCAAGGGGAGTGATGCTACGCATCAGGGGAGTCTCGCTGCGCTCGAGGGGAGATTATAATTGAATCTGCACTAGCTATATACTATATACTTTACACTTTAATTCCCCACTATAATTTCCCGCAACTCTTTCGGCAGGTAGAAAGTATTGTTTTTCTTCATATATACCACCACTGATTCCAGCGGGACAGTCTGCTTGTCGATGGTGACATAGTTGTCGTAACTGTTAGCGACGAGTTTGTGTTTTTTGTATTGCACGGTCAGGCGGTACTGGTTCTTGTCGAGACTGTCGATGGTGATCGTTTTCGCATCGGGGAACAGGGTGGTGTGGCTGGTGAAAATACTCTCGGTGAGGGCAGGCAGCTGGCCGCTGATACCCAGTTGCTTGCATAGGTACTCATTTACTTCAATATTGCTGATAACGCCATTAGGACGGTCGTTTTGCGGATGATAGCAGGCCAAAAAGACATCTTCTCCGGTGTGGCCGTAAGTAGTGGTGCCGAAACAGGTGCGGTCGTAAACAATGCGGGCAATGGTTTTGGTCAGGGAAGACTCTTTTCTCTCTTCTTTGGGGAAGGGAGAGTTCTTAAAGTCTTTGGAGTGGTAGATTCTGTCCAGTTCCTCTTCTGTAAGTGTGATTTGATAGTATTTTTCCATCAATTCGGGGATTTGGCCGATTTCACCTTCTTTAATCATTTCGGCCACAGACCAGGTGGAACGGGTATAGTTGTCCAAAGGTTTCATGATTTCTTCCAGTGAAAGCTTGCTATAGCCGCTGTTGCTTTGGCGACTGCCGAGGTTGATGCCGCCGCAACCGTGGTCGGGGAGCACCAGCACTACCGTGTTGCCGTCTTTGCGGGCAAAATCCAAAGCAACTTGCACTGCATCGTTGAAAGCCAGAAAATCCAGAATGGCAGCCTTGACATCATTGTCGTGGGCAGCCCAATCCACTTTGCTGCCTTCCACCATGAGGAAGAAGCCTTCTTTTTGCTGTGACAGCAAGTCAATGGCTTTTTGGGTCATCTCTGCCAGTGAGGGCTCTGCAGAGGGGTCGCGTTCGATTTCGTATTCCATGCAGCTTTTGTTGAACAAAGCCCACATCTTGCCGCTTTTGGTGGCTTCCATGCCTTTTTTATCGTTCAGGAACACTTGGTAGTTGTTATGTTTCAAATCGTTGACCAATTCGTCTGTCAAATAGGATGTGCCTCCACCAATCACCACATCCAGCTGATTGTGAACCATTTGCGGAGCAATGGCACCGTAATTGCTGCGGTTGTATGTGTGGGCGGCGCAGTCAGCGGGGGTGGCATGGGGAAATTCGCAGGTGAAGACCAAACCGGTGGCTTTGTGCCTCAGGATGCGGGCTGCTTCCAATACGGTGGCCATGGGCTGGTAAACACGAGTGGCATCTATTGGATACAGATCGTGGTCGGTTTTGACGGGATAGGTGGACACAAACCCTTTTTGGGAGGGTTGCCCCGAGACATAACAGGAGGTGGTGGGAGCTGAGTCGCCAATCGGAGCGTCTGAGCAATGGGTCATCACCATACCGCAGAAATAGGCGTCGATGGGCAGCGAGGTATAGCTGGCGTCATGATACTGGGCATACTGCCGAGTTATGGACAACAGGGCAGTGCTGCATCCATCGGGAATCATGAGAATGACGTTTTTGACGCTATCTTGGGTGCAGAAAACCATCCCGGGTAATAGCAGGATGGCTATCAGGAGAAAGGTGATTCTTTTCATTGCTTATAAATTTTCAAGAATGTAATTGGTCAGTTTGGTGTATAAGTGGGCTCTGGTATTGCCTCCCATAATGAAATGGTTCTTGTTGGGATAGAAGAACTGGTCGTATTGTTTGCCAGCCTTGTTGAGAGCGGTTACCAAGTCCATGGCGTTCTGGAAATGCACATTGTCGTCGGCGGTGCCATGAATTAGCAAATATTTGGTTTCCAAATCTTTGGCAAATGTAATAGGAGAGTTTTGGTCGTAGCCGTCGGGATTTTCCTGCGGGGTTTGGAGAAAACGCTCAGTATAGATGTTGTCGTAGTAGCGCCAGTTGGTGACGGGGGCTACGGAAATGGCCATTTTGAAAGTTTTTCCGCTCTTGAAAGCCGACAGGGCTGACAGGTAGCCACCGAAGCTCCAACCCCAGATGCCGATGCGGTTTTTGTCAACATAATACAGGGTTTTCAGGTAATTGGCGGTGGAAATCTGGTCAATGGCCTCGTAATGTCCCATATTTTTATAGACGCATTTGCGGAACTCATCGCCACGGGCGTTGGTGCCGCGGCCGTCCACGCAAACCACGATGTAGCCGTGCTGGGCCAACAATTGGTACCAGGCAAAGTCCATGGCGCGAGAATAGGAATTGTCCACCTCCTGTGAGCAGGGGCCTCCATACACATACATCAGTACCGGATATTTTTTGGTGGCATCGAAATCCAGCGGTTTCAGCATCCAGCCGTTCAGTTGCACACCTTGGTCGCTGGTAAAGCTGAACAGTTCTTTTTTGGCGAAACCGTAAGCTTCCATGCGTTTTTTCAAAGCATCGTTATCTTCTAATACACGCAATTGTTTACCGTCGGCCTTGTGGATGGTATAAACAGGCGGTGTCTGGATGTCGGAATAGGTGCAGCGGTAATAGCGGGCATTAGAGCTGAAAGAGATATCATTCCAGCCGGTGCCCGAAGTGAGCAGTTTCTTTTTCTTGCCATCAAAATTGATGACGTAGAGGTCGCGATTGAGGGTGTTGGACTCGTTGGACAGGTAATACACCAATTTCGCTTTCTGGTCCACAGCGGCAATGGAAGCTACATCCCATTGTCCTTGAGTGAGTTGTGTGGTTTTTCCACCGAATTCAACCTTATAAATATGGTTGTAGCCGTCGCGTTCGGAGGTGACCAGCATGGTCTTGTTGTCCTCCAGGAAATAATATTCGTCGCTGATTTCCAGCCAGCATTTGTTCTCATCGGTGAACACCACGTCATACTGTTGAGTTATAGTGTTGTAGCGGATGAAATCAAGATGGTTTTGGTGACGGTTCAGTTTCAAGGTAATCAGCTCGGTAGAATTAGGCAGCCAGTAAATGCGGGGGTAATAGCCGTCGAAATTCTCCCCGAAATTGAGTTTTGTGGTTTTACCTGTGCCAAGGTCATATATCATTACCTCTACCACTGAGTTGTCCTCGCCGGCTTTCGGGTATTTGTAGCGGTATTCTTCGGGATAAAGCTCTCCCCACATGGTCATGGAAAACTCTTTCACCTGGCTTTCATCAAAGCGCAGAAATGCGATTTTGCTGCCGTCGGGTGACCAGCTAAAGTACTGTGCCTGACTGAGTTCCTCTTCATATACCCAGTCGGCCATGCCATTCAGTACCTTGTTGCGCTCTCCGTCGAAGGTGATTTGGGTCTCTTTCATGCTGTTGAGGTCCACCATAAAAAGATTGTTGTCGCGTACAAAGGCCACTTTGCTGCCATCGTTCGAGAAGGTGGCGAAACTCTGTTTACCCTTGTATTTGTTGCTCAACGAGACAATCTTTCCTTTCTGTTTGTCGTACACATAGTAGAATGCCTTGGATGATCTGCGGTAGATGCTTTCTTCTTCTGTGGAGAGCAATATTTTGTTTTCAGACTGGTCGAAGCTGTAGTCGCTCAAATCTTCTAGTTTCAGCTCATTTCCAGACATTTCCGGGATGGCCAATGTGGGAAGGGCCACTTCGGTCATCTCGCCGGTCTCGAAGCTGTGTTTCACGATACCTGCGATGCCTACCATGCTGTATTCGTTGCCGTTAGGCACAGGGGTGTAGCCACGAACACCTTTAGGATAAAACAGATATTTTGACCAGATATCCTCAACAGTGATCTGTTTTTGGGCATTCAACAATAAGGGGAGAAGCAATAAAAAGAAAGCGAGCTTTTTTCTCATGATACGTTTTTGTTTTTGAATTGGGATGCAAAGATAAAAAAAAAGGCGATACATCTGTATCGCCTTTTTTTCATATTTTAGCGGCATATTATTTGCAAACCAAAACATCATCAACATTCAAGTCTGCACATTTCTTGATATCAACACCAAGGTATGCATAAGTATCTTGCAATTTTTTCAAATCGAAAGTTACGCTTGTTCCATCAGGATACTTGCAAGTACATTTCTTGTTGCAAGAAGTTGAGAAAACTGCTACCATAGCAACTGCGGCTAAAATACACAATACTTTTTTCATTTTTTTTAATTTTGAATGGTTAATAAAAAGTTTAACGTTGCAAAGATATGAAAAAATAACGAGATAATGTTTTAAAAAAACAAAAATTCAGAGAGTCGGTGGAAAAGTATTGTTAATCAATGAATTATTTTTGACACCATTATTTCAGAAATATTTTTTATTTTTGTAATCTTATTCAGAGTTTATAAATTTTGGACAATTTAACTTGGAACATTGTAAATTGACATAAGATTCACGAATTACACACAGACGAGTAAAATTTTGTAGGGATGCGATTCATCGCGTCCGAAAGAAAATAAAGAGGGAAAAATATGAATAACAAGGTTTGTAAAGAAGGAATTGTAAGACGACTTGAGGGAGACAAGGTATGGGTGGAGATTGTGGTTAGCTCAGCTTGCGGAGGATGCGCGGCCAAAAGCATGTGCAATATTTCTGAGAAAAAGAATGAGATTGTGGAGGCTTTGAACTTAAACGGTGAAGAGTTGGTCACAGGCGACAAAGTACAGATTCAGATGCAGGAAACCCAGGCACATCGGGCAGTAGTTTTAGGTTATCTTTTGCCATTTATTGTATTGATTATCGGCTTGTTCGGTTGCTATGCATTGACCCATATCGAATGGCTGAGCGCCTTGGTGGCCTTTGGCTTGACAGCGATATATTATTTCATTCTGAAAATGTTTGACAAGCGGCTGGCAAAGGAGTTCACGCTGTATGTGACGAAATGTTGATTTGTTGGATTGATGATAAAAAAAGTAGAGACGCAATTTGCGTCTCTACAACTATTTTATTAACTCTTATCTATTAACTAGCAAGTGCGGCCGGGATAAACCTTCAGGGCTTCGCGGAGGCATTCAACGGCTTTCTCAAGGTCAGAAACGTTGAGGCAGTAACTGATACGCACTTCGTTAACGCCTTGGCCCTTTTTAGAATAGAATCCAGTGGCGGGGGCAAACATCACCGTGGCACCGTTATAGCTGAACTCTTCGAGCAGCCAGCGGCAGAAGCGGTCGGAGTCATCGATGGGCAGACGAGCCACGCAGTAGAAGGCTCCTTTGGGCATCGGTACGAAGCAGCCAGGGATGGCATTCACACCGTTCACGATGGTATTACGGCGAGCAACATATTCCTTGTTGACCTTGTCAAAATATTCTTTCGGGGTATCCACGGCGGCTTCGCCAAGGATCTGACCGTATGAAGGCGGACTCAAACGGGCCTGAGCCATTTTCATAGCGGTAGCATAAACTTCTTTGTTGTGTGTGATAAAAGCACCTACACGTACACCGCATGCGCTGTAACGTTTTGACACAGAGTCTAACAGCACAACGTTGTCGGCGATATCGGTCAGCTCCATCACGGAGAAATGTTTCACGCCATCGTAGCAGAATTCGCGGTAAACCTCATCAGCGAAGAGGAAGAGATCGTGTTTCTTGGCGATCTCACCCAGTTTCAGGATTTCCTCTTTGGAGTAGAGGTAACCCGTCGGGTTGTTGGGGTTACAGATCATGATGGCTTTCGTCTTCGGGGTGATTACCTTTTCGAAATCCTCGATGGAAGGCAGTGCGAAACCGTTCTCAATGCTGGAGATGATGGGTTTCACAATTACACCGCACATGGTGGCGAAAGCGTTGTAGTTGGCATAGAAAGGTTCGGGGATGATAATTTCGTCGCCTGGATCCATGCAGCTGTTGAAAGCGAAAAGGAGGCCTTCGCTACCACCAGTGGTGACAATGATTTCGTCGGTAGTGATTTCGATACCCACGCTGTGGTAGTATTCCACCAGTTTCTTGCGGTAGCTGAGGTTACCGGCGGAGTGGCTGTAAGCAATTACAGGGATGTCGGCGTTGCGTACGGCATCACGGGCACCTTTCGGGGTCTCGATGTCGGGTTGACCGATGTTGAGGTGGTAAACATGGATACCACGACCTTTGGCGGCATCAGAAAACGGCACCAGCTTCCTGATAGGGGAAGACTGCATGCTTGCGCCTTTTTGGGAAATTTTCGGCATAATTATTAGGTTTTTGTAATGTTTTATAGTTTGAAATAAAAGTGTGCAAAAATACAAAAAATAATGAGCAAATTAGTAAATTAGTTAATGTGCTAATTATCAATGTGCTAATGTGCCAATTTTCAGGGGTCAGGGGTCAGGGGTTAGTGGTCAGTGGTTAGGGGAGTTTTTTTTATGTGCAAATTAGCAGATGATTTTAATGTTCTTGTTATTCTTAATTGTTAATTCTTCTACCTTCCACCTGCCACCTTCAACCTTATCTCTGTTCCCTGAAACCTGATCACTATCTTGTCATAGCATCTACCTGCTGCACAAAATTGTAGTAGTAGAGGGCAGAGTCGCGTTGGCCTAAGCGTTGGAAGAGGTCTCCCTTCTCGCGGTAGGCTTCCAAAAAGTTCTGTTGGTACTTGATGCAGTTGTTCATGCAGTCCAATGCCGCCTGGTAGTTCTGGCGGTGCTTCTCCACCAAGCCTTTGTAGTAATACAATTCGCCATTGTATGGGAAAACAGACTGGGCTTGCTGGATGACCGCTTCGCCTTCTTCCCAGCGGTCGCTGAGCAGCAACAACTTGGTCTTCAAAATGTAACTGGCAGGCACGTAGGGATCCATCTGAATGGCTTTGTCGTAATAGATAATTGCTGTATCAGGCCGTCCGGTATTGTAATAGTTCAATCCCATGTAGATATATGCATCGGTGCGCTTGGGGTCCAGCTTCAGACATTGGTTATAGTAATAGAAAGAGGAATCATACATGGCCAAAGTACCGTAGGTGCTGCCTAAGTTGAAGTAACCGTCCGACAGAAGCGGGTCGAAATAAACGGCGGCCAGATAGAATTGTTTGGCTTTCTGAATCTCTCCTCTTTCAAAATAAATCTTGGCTAAATTACTGTTGGCGGTGGCTTTGCTGGGGATATTCTTCAGACACATCAAATAAAAATATTCTGCTGTATCTCTGTATGTCATGTCGTTGATTTTGACACCGATTTTGTCGTACAACAAGCCCAACTGCTCATAGCAATCCGCATACTGTGGGTATATTTCAACCCCTTTTTTGAACTGCTTGATGGCTTTCCAAGTCCAGTCGAAATATTGCTGGTCATTCTCCAGTCTTTTTACCCAGTTTTGCTCTTTGATATTGGCTTTTTCGAATTCATCGCCTTTGTCGCGCAAGGCTAAGCCCCAATACAGGCGCATGTGTGCGCTCTTGTCCGATTTTTTCACGTCCTTGCCAAAGAGGGTGAACTGGTCTTTCCAATCGGCGGCGCGGGTGATGGTTCTGCCGGAATAGAGTAGGAAAACGATTGCTAATAGGGTAGCCATTATGCCGAAGCGTGGCATTTTAATGGCATCATCTTGATCATCGATTCTGAATATTCTGAACAGAACAAAGATAAGGGCGATGCAAAAGCCTAAAGCGGGTATAAAGAGAAAACGTTCAGCGAAAGAGGAACCTATGCGGTAAACCAGATTGCTGAAGATGCTCATGGTGATGATATAGAAGAAGATGGCGTAAGCGATTGGGTTCTTTTTCTTGATGCCAAATATGGCATAAACAACTAATCCTAAATGAATTAAGAGTGAGATCCAAGTGGAGATATCCGTAAAGGAGGTCAATGGGAACTGCTTCATAGAGTAGTCGCAGGCTAAACTGTAGGGGAAAAACAACTTGAGGAGGTACTGTCCCAAAAGCATGATAGCAGTCGCCCATCCTTCCCATAAATCACTATTGTAGAAATAGTTGTCAACCACAGAGACATTGAAATTCTTCGAATCGGGATAATTGGCCAGAACCGCATGTCGGGCCATCAGATAAATGGCAGCGGGGATGGCAATCATCAGGAAGGTAAGAAGATAGTCTTTGGCTTTGGCTTCCCTGAAAAAATATAGTGTTACTGGCAGCAAGGCCAAAGTGGTGATGGCGCTTTCTTTGGAGAACATGGCTAACAAGAAGCTGATAAAAACCAAAGGCAAGAGGTAAAATTTCTGTTTGTCCACATATAACAGCGAGAGGTAAAGCGTGAGTGTCACAAAGAAGAAACACATAATCTCATCACGGCTTTTGATGTTGGCAACTACTTCTGTGTGAATAGGATGCGCTGCAAACAGTAGGGCAATGAAAAAAGGAATCCAAAGATTATATTTTTTCAGCAATCGGCGTAAGAAAAAAAACAGCAGGGTGCATGCCAAGGCGTAGTAAAACACGCTGATGGCATGGTACAAGCCAGGATTGTCAGGCGAAAATTGCCACTCGGTGGCGAACATCAACTGGGACAACGGACGGTATAGGTTATCGGTATAAAAGCCCGAACCGTGACGGTAGGTTTTAGTCAGGATGTCGTGATAGCCGTTGGTTCCAGCTGTCACATAGATATTGAGCTTGAAGCTGCCGTAGTCGTCCAGCACCCATTGATGGTGAAAGGTATTGGCATATAGGGCGGCAGCCACAATGAAAATAATCAGTCCCAAGCCTTTGTATTGCTTTGTTTTGACAAAAGGTGCTGGTGTTGGTGCCGGCATTGTTATGGCGGTTTTCTTTTTCTGCTGTGGCTTCATGAAGAAACAGGGATTAATAAATGGACAGACCACGGTACACCGCTTCGTGTACGGTGAGACGTATCTTGCTTTTAACTAATTTGTTAGGTTCGCTGTAAGGGTAAACTCGGTTGGAAATGAAAACATAGACTAACTCCCGGTCGGGGTCGCACCACACCACATTGCCAGTAAAACCCTGATGACCGTACGTTTTGTTGGAGGCCATGGAGGGGAGCACACCGTTATTTTTCTCAAAGCAGGGAGTGTCAAAACCCAAAGCTCTGCGGTTGCATCCGTGAATAGGGAAGGTTTTGGTAAAGAATCTTACAGTTTTTTCTGATAAAAATCTCTGCCCCTGATAGATACCACCGTCCATCAGCATTTGGAAGATGGCAGCGATTTCGCGGGCTGTGGAGAAAAGTCCAGCGTTTCCTGCGTCCCCGTCAAAAAGGGCGGCGGTTTGGTCGTGCACATAACCTTCCACCACCTGGTGGCGAAAGAGCGTGTCGAGTTCGGTGGGGGCAATGTCGCTTTTGCTGAAACCATGCCGCAGGGGATTGAAGCAGGTATATTTCAATCCCATAGGCTGATAAAAGTTCTCCTGCAAATATTCATCCATGGGCATGCCCGTGATTTGTTCCACCATTTCTTTCAAAAAGAAGAAGTTCAAATCACTATATACATATTTCTTGGCTCCTAATTTGCAATGAGCGATTTTGTAACGGACGCTGTCTTGATAGTCATTGCGTAGGTAGCAGCTGTCGGCAATCTGGATGGAAAACTGGTCGGAGGGACAAGGGACAATATAGCGGCAGTCATTGCAGATCTTCTTGTAAAAAGGAATGAAAGCCGGCATTCCGGAGGTATGTGTCAGCAGTTCAATGAGGGGGATACGGCTTTTGTCGGTGCCACGCAGGTAGGGCAGATAGGTTCCGATAGTGTCGTACAGTTTTATCTTGCCCTCATCGTACAGTTTCATGACCGCCAGCGTAGTGGCGGCGGCTTTGGTGACGGAGGCCATATCGTACAGGGTACTGTCGGTGACCGGCAATTGTTTTCCGTAGGTTTGGTAGCCGTAGCATTTATCGAAAACGACATCGCCGTGGTGTAGTACCACTACCTGGCAGCCTGGAAACACTTCAGTCCGAATGCCTCTATTTGCCAATGAATCAATGGCTTTAACAGCCTTTTGAGGCAGTTTATAAACGTTATTATCGGTGTTGGCCGTGACCAGCACCGATAATAACAAGAGTCCGATAAGGAATGATATTTTTTTCAAGTTGGATTATTTTCTGATGTCCATTTCGTTCAGCAAGTAGCCAGCGCCACCGAACTTGTCAATGACGAACAAAACATAACGGGAGTCAACATTGATACAGCGTTGCAGCTCGGTATTGAACACGATGTCGCTGCTCAGGGCTTCCCAGTTGCCGTCGAAAGCCAGACCGATGAGCTCGCCGTTGCCGTTCATGATGGGACTTCCGGAGTTACCACCGGTAATGTCATTGTTGGACAGGAAGCAAACGTGCAGTGAACCGTCTTTGTCGGCATACTGACCGAAGTCCTTAGCTAAAATCAGTTCTTTCAGTTTGGCGGGCACGTCGAATTCAAAGTCACCAGGGATTTCCTTCTCCAGGATACCTTGGGTTGTGGTGAAGTAGTTATAGTGAACACCATCAGCGGGGTAGTAGTCACAAACGGTACCATAAGTAGTACGCATGGTGCTGTTGGCATCGGGATAAATCGGGGTGTCAGCTTTCATTTCCTTGATAGCGGCGATAAAGGTGCGGCGAGGAACGGCTAATTTTTCATTGTCAGCCAATGCGCTCTGGTTGGCGATAATAACCATGAACAAACTGTTAAGATACTGGTAAATAGGATCTTTTTCCAGAACTTTGGTAGAGGGTTTACGCATATATTTTTCCAGATTTTCTTTGGAGATAAAAATGGAGTTGGCGATGGCAGCCTCGAAAGCGGCACGGTTGCCTTTGTAATATTTGTCGACAATTCCCTGAATATCGGGTTGTTTATCTGCGGGCAGTCTTTCCCAAGTCTTCAAAGTGGCCAAGATAACCTTCACTTCGGTATTCACATCTTTATCGTTGACACCTTTTTCATATTGTTCCAGAACACGGGAGATTTTTTCTTCGGTGAAGCTCTTCTGTTTCTCTTCCAGTTTTACAGCATTTCTCAGTTTCCATGCAGTCAGCAGGGTAGGAGAGGACATCAAGCAAATGTTGGCATTCATAAAGGTTTTGGTAGCACCGGCGTCAACACCTTTGCAAATTTTCTCGATTTTATCCAGGCATTTTCCATATTTCTCCTGGCGTTCGCTATTGGCATTGATCCAAGCGCGGAGTTCCTGCTCTTGGGCAGCTTTCTTTTCAGCCACATGCAGGGCTTTCAGACTGTTGACCTCACCATGTTTGTTTTTCCACATATTGGCCAAACTGGCATGGTCGTCGGCATATTTCAGTTCAACGGCTTTGTCGGCTTCCATAGCTTCTTTGATCACGGGAAGGATGATATCAAGGGGTTCGTACAGAGCGGGGTCGTCGATGTTGATGGTGTTTTCCACTTCGTAAGAGGTCATGAAACGCTCAGTTGTGCCGGGATAACCCCAAATCATGGTATAATCGCCAGGTTGATAGCCCTTTAAGCTGATGGGCAGGAAGTGCTTAGGATGGAAGGGAACATTGTCTTTGGAGTATTCGGCGGGAGAACCGTCGGGGGCAGTGTAGATACGGAACACGGTGAAGTCACCGGTGTGGCGGGGCCACATCCAGTTGTCGGTGTCGCCACCGAATTTGCCGATGCTGGCGGGGGGAGCCACCACCAAACGAACATCCTTGTAAGTAGTGTAAACGAACATGTAGTATTCGTTGCCTTCGTAGAAAGGTTTCACCACTACTTTGTGTTTACCGTTGTCAGAGTTTTCTTCCTGCAATTTCTTGATGGCGGCATTCACCAGTTCTTCTCTTTTGGATTCCTTGGTTTCTTTGGTCACTTCTGCCAACACAATGCTGGTCACATCTTCCATGCGTTCGAGGAAGTTGACGCTGAAATTGGCGGGTAACTCTTCTTCCTTGCTCATGGCAAAGAAACCATTGTTGAGGTAGTCGTGCTCAACAGTTGACAGTTCTACCACTGAAGAATAGCCGCAGTGGTGGTTGGTGAACATCAGACCGTCGCGGGAAACCATCTCACCGGTGCAGAAGCCGTCACCCAATTGGACGATAGCGTCTTTCAGAGAGGAGTGGTTGATGTCGTACAGCTGCTCGGCGGTAAGTTGCAAGCCCAGCTTCTGCATTTCGGCATAGTTGTAATTTTTGATGAACATGGGCAACCACATACCCTCATCTGGCGGGTTGATGGCGAACATTCTTACGGACAAGAATGCTACAATAAGTAATAAGAAAGTTTTTTTCATATCAGTTTTTTTTATTGATGAAATTCGTTAAAACAACCTGCAAAGATACAAAAAAAATTAGTAAATTAGCAAATTAGTTAATGTGCTAATTATCAATGTGCTAATGTGCCATTTTTTAGTGATCAGTGATCAGTGATTAGG
>Ga0310690_10003322_pt1 | contig 24319 bp, 21 predicted proteins | sample AusTroGonzalo_MG_2_FD_207661 | JGI IMG/M metagenome (GOLD analysis project Ga0310690, IMG submission 207661) | Bovine rumen microbial communities from tropical cattle in Woodstock, Queensland, Australia - Gonzalo_04 (v2) (version 2) | ecosystem: Host-associated > Mammals > Digestive system >... | reverse complement strand
CGGTGATGAAAAGCGGCAACTACGCGTTCGCGGGCCGCAAACTGAAAAAGAGAGACTTCCGCAGCCTTTGGATCGCGCGTATTTCCGCGCAGGCCAAAGTCAACGGCGTCAACTACTCCACGTTCATGCACGGCTTGAAGAGGGCCGGCGTCGATCTCAACCGCAAAATGCTTTCTGAGCTGGCGGTGTCCGACAAAGAGGCGTTTGCCGCGCTCGTCGAGCAGGCCAAGGCCGCTCTTTGAGTTCAAAAACCCGGTCACGACCGGGTTTTTGCTATTTTCAGGTCAGAGTAAAGGAGGGGGAACGGTATGCGAAAACCCGATGAAAGCATCGCATCGCGCCAAAACGCGCTGATCAAACTGACGGCCTCGCTCACCGAGCGCAAATACCGCGCCCGCGAGGGCCTTTTCCGCTTTGACGGCAAAAAACTGTTTCTCGAGGCGCTCGACAAAAAGCTGCCCCTTTTCGCCGTACTGCTGCGCGCCTCCGCCGCCCCCGCTCTGCTTGCGGCGGCAGGGGATCTTGACGTGCCGGCTGCCTGCCGCGTCGCCCTGCTTGACGACGATCTGTTCGACCGCCTGTCGGAGGAGAAATCGCCCGACGGCGTCATTTGCGTATCAAAAGTCCTTGACAAAATCCATAAATTCGCTACAATAGATGTAAGCGACGCAAAAGGCGACGGCTTTACGCTGCTGCTCGAAAGCGTGCGGGACCCCGGCAATCTCGGCACGGTCATCCGCTCGGCGAGGGCTTTCGGCGTGGAGCGCGTCATCCTGTCGGCCGACTGTGCCGACCTGTATCATCCCCGCACGGTGCGGGCCGCCATGGGCGCGCTTTTCTGTCAGCCCGTCACGGTCGTCGAAGATCTGCCGGCCGCCGTCACGGCGCTGGCCCGCTGCGGCCGCATGTTTGCGGCGGCATTGACCCCGGACGCCGTGCCGCTTGACAAGATCGAGTGGCAGCCGGGCGACGCGGCGGTCGTCGGCAACGAAGGCCACGGTCTCACCGCGGCGACGCTGACTGCCTGCACGCACCGTTTGCTGATCCCCATGACGGGAGACGTGGAATCGCTCAACGCGGGCGTGGCCGCCTCCGTCATACTCTGGGATTACGCGAGAGGCGGTGAACGGCATGGATAACAAGTCCGTGCGCGACTGGCTGGCGCTGTATCTTGCGCTCGGCCCCGCTTCTGCGCATTTGCGCACGCTGACGGACGTTTTCAAAACGCCCGCCGCCATTCTCGGCGCCGATGAAGACGCCCTGACGGCGGCCGACAAAACGCTTCGTCCCGGCGCCGTCGCCGTGCTGACGCACACCGGGCGGCTGTATGAAGAGGCCGATCGCATTCTTGAAGAATGCGCAGGCAAAAACGTGCGCGTCATCTGCCCCGACGACGAGGAATTCGCCCCGTCCCTTCGCGACATCGCAAGACCGCCCGCCGTGCTGTTCACGGTCGGCCGACCGCTTTCTCGCACCATGCCCTCCGTGGGCATCGTGGGCACGCGGACGCCCGACGCATACGGCATCCGGCAGGCATATAAACTATCCTTTGTGCTGGCCGCCTCGGGTATGCCCGTGGTCAGCGGCCTGGCCCGCGGCATCGACGGCATGGCTTCCGTCGGCGCTCTGGAAGCGGAGGGAACAACGGTCGGCGTGCTCGGCTGCGGGATCGACGTGATCTATCCCCGCCGCCATGAGACGCTGTATGCCGCCGTAGTCGAGCGGGGAACGCTGGTGTCGGAGTATCTGCCCGGCACGCCGCCGAGCGCATGGCAATTTCCGGAGCGCAACCGCCTGATCGCGGCGCTCTCCGACGGTTTTGTCGTGGTCGAGGCGGGCGCTCACAGCGGCGCGCTCATCACCGCCCGTCACGCCATGACCACCGATAAACCCGTGTTCGCCCTGCCGGGCGACGCCGATATGGCCCGCTCCGTCGGGTGCAACCGCCTGCTTCGTCACGGGGCGCGCCTGTTGCTTGACCCGCGCGACGTCATGGCGCATTTCTGGCGTGAATTGCCCGGCCTGCCTTACCGTCATATCGAGTTGCCAGAGGGCCCCGACGACGCGGTGCTCGCACGTTACGGCCTCTCGCCGCTCTCCGACAGAGTGGCGCCCGCCGTGATCGAAAAGCCCCGCAACGAGGTCGAAAAACAGCAGACCGAAACCGGTGAAGAAGCGCCCGACGCCGACAGCGCCGCCGCACTGTTTGCCGCCTTCTCCGACGCGGAACGCGCCTTTTACCGCGCACTGCCCGACGAGCCCTTTACCGTCGACGTGCTGGTCGCGGCGGGCATGCCCGTCTCCGAGGCGTTCGCCGGCGTCACCGAACTCGAGCTTGAGGGTCTGCTCACCGCCAAGCCCGGCGGTCTTTACGTCAAAAAGTATTTTGTTTGAAAGGAATTATACATGGCAAATCTCGTCATCGTGGAGTCGCCTTCCAAGGCGACGGCCATCAAAAAGTATCTCGGTTCCAACTACAAAGTCATCGCGTCGAAAGGTCACGTGCGTGACCTGCCTAAAAGTTCGCTCAGCGTCGACATCGACAATGGCTTTACGGCGCATTATATCAACATCCGCGGCAAAGGCGACCTCATCAAGGAGATCCGCAAAGAGGCCAAGAACGCCAAAAAAATCTACCTCGCGCCCGACCCCGACCGCGAAGGCGAGGCGATCGCCTGGCACCTGTGCAACGCCCTGGGGCTCGACCCCGCGCGGACGCTGCGCGTGACGTTCAACGAGATCACGCCCGACGTGGTGCGCGCCGCCGTCAAAGCGCCCCGTACCATCGATATGAACTTGGTCAACGCACAGCAGACCCGCCGCATCTGGGATCGCGTGGTCGGCTATAAACTTTCGCCCTACCTCTGGAAGTCCGTCAAAAACGGTCTGTCGGCCGGCCGCGTGCAATCGGTGGCCGCCCGCATCATCGTAGACAGAGAAGAGGAGATTCGCGCCTTCGTGCCCGAGGAATACTGGACGGTGGACGTTGTGCTTGCGGTCGACGGCAAAGAATTCACGGTGCGCTTTTACGGCAACGGCCGCGGCAAAGTTCGTCTGCGCGACGAGGCCGCTACCAAAAAGGTGGTAGACGGTGTCAAAAACGCCCCGTTTACCGTCAAGAGCGTCAAACGCGCTACTCGCCAAAAACTGCCCGCCCCGCCCTTTAACACCTCTACCATGCAGCAGGAGGCTTCCCGCAAACTCGGCTTCCAGTCCCAGCGCATCATGCGCGTAGCGCAGGAATTATATGAAGGCATCAATGTCGGCGCCGAAAACGGCGGCGTGCAAGGCCTTATTACCTATATGCGTACCGATTCGCTCCGCGTTTCTACCGAGGCGCAGAACGCCGCGCGGGCGCTGATCGTAGAAAAATACGGCGCCGCCTACTGCCCCGAAAAGCCCCGCATCTGGCGGGCGCGGGCGGGCGCGCAGGACGCGCACGAGGCCATTCGCCCCTCGCACGTCGAACTCGATCCCGCCGCCGTGCGCAAATATTTGACGATCGATCAGTATCGGTTGTATAAGCTCATCTGGGAGCGCTTTGTGGCCAGCCAGATGCAGTCTGCCACGCTGGCAACGCAAAGCGTCGAGCTGGAATCCGGGGGCTACCTGTTCCGCACCGGCGGCTACAACGTGACGTTCCCCGGCTATATGGCCGTCTATGAGGAGAGCGAAGAGGAGGTCGTCAACGCCGCCGACGCCATCGACGAGCAGCGCGACCTGCGCCTGCCCGACCTCGTGGAGAGCGAAACCCTCGCGGCCGCCCGCATCGATCCCGCCAAGCATTTTACCGAGCCGCCCGCGCGATACACCGAGGCGTCGCTCATCAAATTTCTTGACGAAAAGGGCATCGGCCGACCCAGTACCTACAACACCATCATCACCACCATCCTATCGCGCAATTACGTCACGCGCGACGGCCGGTCGCTTTTGCCCACGCCGCTCGGCGAGGTCACGACCCGCCTGATGAAGCAGAATTTCCCCGACATCGTGGACTATGCCTTCACGGCGCAGATGGAGAACGAACTCGACGAGATCGAGCAGGGCAACGCCGATATGACCACGGTGCTCGCCTCGTTCTGGCAGGGCTTTGCGGCCGAACTGAAAAAAGCGGAAACGACCATCGGCAAAGGCGACTTCGAACTGCCCGCCGAGGAGACCGATATCATCTGCGACAAATGCGGCGCCAAAATGATCGTCAAAAACGGCCGTTTCGGTAAGTTCGCCGCCTGCCCCAACTACCCGACCTGTCGCAACACCAAACCCCTCGGCGAGCCGGCACCCGTCGAAAAGAAAGAGACGCCCGCCCCCGAGAAAAAGCAACCCGTCACGGCCGATTTCAAGTGTGAACTGTGCGGGGCCGACATGGTGCAGCGCACGGGCCGATACGGCACGTTCTTCGCCTGCTCCCGCTATCCGGCCTGCCGCTTTACCAAACAAAAGAACAAGGAACTCGACGTGCCGTGCCCCAAATGCGGCGCCAAAGTTCTGATCAAAACCGGCCGCAACAAAACGGTGTTTTACAGCTGCGAGCGCTATCCCGACTGTGATTTTTCCTCCTGGGATATGCCCACGGCCGAAAAATGCCCGCAGTGCGGCGGCCTCCTGTTCCGCAAAAAGGGCAGACCCCTGCTGGTCTGCCATAACAAGGCCTGCGGCTACCGCCGTGAGGTCGAGGAGACCCGCGAGGAGGCGCCCGAAGCATGACGGAACGGGTCACGGTCCTCGGCGCCGGCCTTGCCGGGTGCGAGGCGGCGTGGCAGATCGCCCGTCGCGGCGTGCCGGTGACGCTGATTGAGATGAAACCGGGCCGCATGACGCCGGCCCACCACGCTCCCGGCTTTGCCGAACTGTGCTGTTCCAACTCGCTCCGCTCCGATGCGCTGACCAACGCGGTGGGACTTCTCAAAGAGGAAATGCGCCGCCTGGATTCGCTGGTTTTGGCGGCGGCGGACGCCACGCGCGTACCCGCCGGTTCAGCCCTGGCCGTCGACCGTGTCCGCTTTTCCGACTACATCACCGAAAAGATCAAGGGGCACCCTCTGATCGAGGTGGTCGAGCGGGAAGCGACCGAATTGCCCGAGACGGGCGTGACCGTGGTGGCGACGGGGCCTCTGACCTCCGCGCCGCTGGCCGCGCGCATCGCGGCGCTGACGGGGGAGGACGGCCTGTATTTCTATGACGCCGTCGCGCCCATCGTGGCCTTTGACGGTATCGACATGAACGTCGCTTTTTTCGCCTCCCGCTACGGCAAGGGCGACGCGGACTATATCAACTGCCCCATGACGCGCGAGCAATACGACCGTTTCTATCACGAACTGATCGGCGCAAAAGAGGCAGAACTGCACGACTTTGACAAGGCGTCGCAAAAAGCGCCCGCCGTGTTCGAGGGGTGCATGCCCGTCGAAGTCATGGCGCGTCGGGGTTACGACACCCTGCGCTACGGGCCCTTAAAACCAGTCGGCCTCGTTGACAGCCGCACGGGCAGAGAATCGTATGCCGTGGTGCAGCTGCGCAAAGAGGACAGGGCCGGCACCATGTATAACCTGGTCGGCTTTCAGACGCATCTGACTTTTTCGGAGCAGAAGCGCGTCTTTTCGCTGATACCGGGGCTTGAAAACGCCACCTTTCTTCGCTACGGCGTCTTGCACCGCAACACCTACCTGCATTCGCCCGGTTTTCTCACCCCGTTCTATGCCGTTATGGCGCGCCCCACCCTGTTTTTCGCGGGGCAGATGACGGGCGTCGAGGGCTACGTCGAGTCGGCCGGCTCCGGTCTTGTTGCGGGCGTCAACGCTGCGCGCGCCGCACGGGGCATGTCGCCTCTGCCGTTCCCCCGCGAGACCGTGCTCGGCGCCATGGGCGCTTACGTCAGCGAAGGGGGCCTTGGTGATTTCGTACCGATGAACGCCAACTTCGGCCTGCTCCCGTCGCTCCCCGTGCGCGTGCGCGGCGGTAAAGCCAAGCGGAACGAGGCCGTATCCGAGCGGGCGCTCGCGGCGCTCGACGCGGCGAGGGCAGAGATCGAACAGTAACAAAACTCACACCGTTTACCTACATTATGCAGAAAGGAGTGTCAGACCATGCGTGTCATCGTCGACGTGATGAGCGGCGACAACGCCCCCGGCGAGATGCTGAAGGGCGCCGTTGAGGCCGCCGCCGAACTGAACGCCAGTTTCATTCTGGTCGGCAACGAACAAGAGATCAATACCCTGGCCGTTGAAAACGGTTATGACCTGCGTCGGTTTGACATCATTCATACCGATACGGTTCTTACCATGGAGGACGACCCGCTTTCCGTCGTGCGCGCCAAAAAGGATTCCTCCATGGGAATAGGGCTTCGCCTGCTCTCCGAGGGCAGGGGAGACGCGTTCGTCAGCGCGGGCAACACCGGCGCGCTCTTTACCGGCGCGTCGCTCATCGTGCGCCGTATCCGCGGCGTGCGCCGTGCCGCCATCGGCACGCTTTTGCCCACGACCACGCCTTGCCTTTTGCTTGACAGCGGCGCCAACGTCTCCGTCAGCCCCGAAGATCTGACGGAATTTGCCGTGATGGGAACGGCCTATATGAAAAAAGTGGGCGGCGTCGAAGACCCGACGGTCGGCCTGCTCAATAACGGCGTCGAAGAGCATAAAGGCACGCCGCTGCAAATCGAGGCCAACGTGCTGCTCGGGCAAACGCCCGGCATCCATTACGTCGGCAACGTTGAGGGCAACGCGGCGGCGTTCGGCGCCTGCCAGGTGCTGGTGACCGACGGATTTACCGGGAATATCTTTCTCAAGTCGGGCGAAGGTATCGGAAAACTGTTGCTGCACGCCATCAAAGACGCCTTTCTCAAAAACGCCGTCACCAAACTGTCGGCCCTGCTCGTGCGCCGTTCCATGGCCGAACTCAAACGCACGTTCGATCCCGCCGAACACGGCGGCGCGCCTTTTCTCGGCATCTCCAAACCCGTTATCAAAGCCCACGGCTCTTCTGACGCACGCGCCTTCAAAAACGCGATATTTGCGGCCGTCGCCTATGCAGAGAGCGACGTGATCTACGATATCGCCACCGCCACCGAGCAGCACCGAAACGCGCTGAACGAATTGCAAAACGCCCCGCAACGGGATGAGAAAACCGAAGATACGACCGCGAAAGAGAAACAGGAGGGCACGACATGAACGCCCCGGAACAGAGCGGACTTGAAACCCGCATCGGCTACCGGTTTCACGATCCGTCGCTCTTGCAAACGGCGCTGACGCACACCTCGTTCGCCAACGAGAACAACGGCGGTCGCGCCGCCTCCAACGAGCGGCTCGAATTTCTCGGCGACGCGGTGCTGTATATCATCGTCACCCGCTATATTTACGACGCCTATCCCGACCTGCCCGAGGGCAAACTGACCACCATGCGGCAAAATCTCATCAGCGGCGGCGCGCTCTCCGAATTTGCCCGTCGCATCGGGCTCGGCGAGGCGTTGCGGCTCGGACGGGGCGAGGAAAAGGAAGGCCGCGACAAGCCGAAACTGCTCGAAGACGCGTTTGAGGCCCTTGTCGGCGCGCTCTATCTCGACAGCGGCAACGACGTCGATCGCGTTTCCGCGTTTCTGTTGCCGTTCGTGCGCGATCACCTGCGCGCGCTCGCCGAGCAGCACGCGCCCATGCAGGACTACAAGACCCGTCTGCAGCAGTACGTACAGCAGACGCCGGGCGAGGAACTCCGCTACGAAGTTGTGCGCGAAGAGGGCCCCGACAACGGCAAGATCTTTACCGTGCGCGTATTCATCAATTCCAACGCGTTCGGCACGGGCGTCGGTTCCTCCAAGAAAGAGGCGGAGCAAAAAGCCGCCGCCGAGGCGCTGACCCGCTATCTGCCGCCCCGCGAAGAATAAGATGCGTCGCCGCAACCGCGGCGGCGTTCTTTTTTCAAAAAAACCTTTGAAATTCGCAAAAAACCCTTGCAAAAGCGGGGCTTTTGTCTTATAATAATATATTATCACTTTGCTATGAAAGGAGGCGCGGCCCGTGTATCTGAAATCCATCGAAATGCAGGGTTTCAAGTCGTTCCCGGATAAGACGAAACTGACGTTTGAACGCGGCACCACCATCATCGTCGGCCCCAACGGCAGCGGCAAATCCAACATTTCAGACGCCATGCGCTGGGTGCTCGGCGAGATCTCGTCCAAAAGCCTGCGCGGCACCAAGATGGAAGATATCATCTTCGGCGGTTCCGACAGCCGCCGCCCCATGGGATTTGCCGAGGTATCCGTCACCTTTGACAACACCGGCGAAGAGAACCGGCTCGAATGCCCCTACGACGAGGTGACGGTCACCCGCCGTTACTACCGTGCCGGGGAGAGCGAATACTATATCAACCGCAACGCCTGCCGTCTGCGCGACGTGTACGAACTCTTCATGAACACGGGCGCGGGGCGCGACGGCTATTCCATCATCGGGCAGGGCAAGATCGCCGAGATCATCTCCCGCAAGTCCGACGAGCGCCGCAGCGTGTTCGAGGATGCCTCCGGCATCGCCAAATACCGTCACCGCAAGACCGAGACGGAGCGCAAACTGCAGACCACCGAAGAAAATATGACCCGCGTCACCGACATTTTCCGCGAGGTCGAAGCGCAGGTCGTTCCGCTTGAGAAAGAGGCTGAACGCGCCAAAAAAGCCCTGGAATTGCAGGAGACCAAAAAACGGGTCGACGTGCAGCTCTGGCTGTATGACTCCGAGCGGTTGCGCACCGAGGCCGAGCAGGCGGAGGAGAATTATCGCAACACGGGCTACGACTTGAAACTGGCCGAGTCCGCCATTGAAGATTACAATACCCAAAGCACGCGGCTGTTTGAAGATATGCAGCAAAACAGCGCCGCCGCGGCCGATCTGCTTGACAAGATCAACGCGCTGACAAGCGAGAACCACGACCGCGACAGCCAGTATCAGGTGGCGCAGACCAATATCGTCAACGCCAACGAACGCATCGAGGCGTCGCGCACGGTCATCACAAACCGCCGCGAGCGTCTTTCGGCCGAACAGCAGGAGGGCGCCCGCCGTCGGGCAGAGCGAGAGACGCTTGCCGCCCGCCTTGCCGAACTGGAGGCCGCGCACACGCAAAAAGCGGAGGCCGCACAGCAACTTGCCAATCGGGCCCTGGCGCTGGCCGGCAACGTGGCTACGGCGCTGGCCGATATCGAAGAGCGCGAGGCCGAGGCCGTCGATATCCGCGTGCGGATGCAGGTGCTTGAAAACGGCAAAAAGAGCGACAGCGACAAAAACGAGGCCATGACGGCCGAGATCGCCGCTTATAAAAAGACATCCGAGACGCTGGCCGCCGATCTTGCCGCTAAGGAGAAAGCCGCGGCCGCCTACGACAAAGACATCGCGTCGGCGACCGCCACGGTCGAAAAGGCCGACGATCGCCTGGCCGCCCTCGCGGCGAAACTGGAAGGGATCCGCGCCGAAGAAAACGAATGCACGCTTCAGATCGACCTGGCACGTCAGCGCATGGAGGCGTTCCGCGCCATGGAGGAGCATTTTGAGGGCTACGCCAACAGCGTGCGCTACATCATGGAGGCGTATGCCGCCGGCCGCGTCACCGACAAAAAAGGAAATCCCTGCGGTACCATTTACGGCCCTCTCTCCAAAGTCATCAGCGTCGAGCCGCAATACGTCACCGCCATCGAGGTTGCGCTCGGCAACAACTTGCAGCACATTGTGGTCGAGGACGACGACGTCGCCAAGGCCGCCATTTATACGCTCAAACAGGCCGAGGCCGGCCGCGCCACCTTTTTTCCCATTTCGTCGATGAGGGGCCTGACCCCCACCGAGGAGATGCAGACGGGCGCGACCTGTGAGGGCTATATCGGCGTCGCCACCGAACTGGTGCAGTGCGATGACCGCTTTGCCGAGATCGTGTCAGCTCTGCTCGGCCGCACCTTGATTTTTGATACGCTCGATCACGCCGCCGACATGGCCAGAAAGACGCTGTACCGCGTCAAGGTCGTCACGCTCGACGGGCAGGTCATCAACGCGGGCGGCTCCTATACGGGCGGTTCCGTCAAGCAAAAGGGCGGTATTCTGTCCCGCGCGGGCGAGATCGCGTCGCTCGGCGAACAGTTGAAAGAACTGACCGCCGCGGCAGAGACGCATCAAAAGCATCGCGCGGCGCTTGAAAAAGAGATCGCCGAACTCGGCGAAGCGCGCGAAGACGCCGACAACCGTCGCGCGTTGCTGACGGCCCTGCAGGGCAGCGAGGCGAGCGAAGCCGCCTCCGTCCGCGCCAAGCTGGATGCCAACGAATCGCTCGTGGCCAAGATGAACGCCGATTTTGAGGCGCTCCTGCGTCAGCGCGCCGGCTACGATGAAGAACTGCAAAAGCTGGCCGCCCGCGAAAAGGAACTGCGCCGCGAGATCAAAGAGATCGGCGAATTGCGCGCCGAAAAAGACGTGGAGCGCAACGGATTGCTTGACGAAAAGAGCGGTCTGGAAGAGCAAATGACAACGCTCTTTATCGAGATCAACGGCGTGCGTAAGGATATGGGCACGGTCGAAGTTTACATCGCCGAATCCGATGCCCGCGCCGCCGCCGTCGCCGAGGAGATCGGGGCGGAAGAACAAAAGATCGCCGGCTATGAGGACTACATCAAGCAGGAGACGGCGCGCATCGAGGCCAACCGCAACACCTACGCCGAGGGCGAAAAAGTGCTCGGCGAACTGACGGCGCGTCACAAAAAACTGACGGCCGGCAACATGGATCTCGAGCGCCGCCGCGCCGAGATCAACGCCAAACTGCAAAAGAAGAGCGCCGAAAAGGAGATCGCTTTTCGCGCCCACACCAAGAACGAGGCCAGACTCACATCGCTGCGCGAAGAACTGGATGCGCTCAACGGCCGGTTCTGGGAGGACTACGAAATGACCCGCAACGACGCGGCGGCGCTCGGCTACGCGCCCCTCACGGCCGCCGGCCGCGAAGAGGCGATCGCCTTGCAAAAGAACTGCAACAACCGCATCCGCGCCATGGGCCCCGTCGATCTCGACGCGGTCAACAAGTACAAAGAAGTCAAGATCCGTTACGACGCCATGGCGGCGCAGATCGCCGACATGACCGCCGCGCGCGACGACCTGCAAAAGATCATCCGCGATCTTGAGTCGGAAATGCGCACCTCCTTTGTCGAGACGTTCAACAAAATCAACGAGAACTTCAATCGCACCTTTGCCGAACTGTTCGGCGGCGGCAGCGCCGAAGTGCTGCTGACCGACCCCGACAACGTGTTGGAGAGCGGCATCGAGATCAAGGCGGCGCCTCCCGGCAAGATCATCAAGAACCTGGTGCAACTGTCGGGCGGCGAGCAGTCGTTCGTGGCCATCGCCCTGTTCTTTGCCATCCTGCAGGTCAACCCCACGCCGTTCTTTATTCTCGACGAGATCGAGGCGGCGCTTGACGAAGTCAACGTGGCCCGTTTTGCCGCCTACATCAAACGCTATTCCGCCGAGACGCAATTCATCCTCATCACCCACCGCCGCGGCACCATGGAGGCGGCCGAACGCCTGTACGGCGTGACCATGCCGGAACACGGCATCTCCAAAGTGCTGGCGCTGGACGTGCGCGCTATTGCCGAAAAGAAAGAAGGAGAAGACTGGGATGGGATTTTTAGCGAAGTTACGTGAGGGACTTGCCAAGACCAAAAACGCCATTTTCGGCGGCATCAATAACCTCTTAAAAAAGTTTGTCCGCATCGACGAAGATCTGCTCGACGAACTCGAAGAACTGCTTATTACCGCCGACGTGGGAGTAGAGACGACCGAAGAGATCCTCGACCGCCTGCGCGAAGAGATCCGCGAAGGGCGCCTGAAAGACCCCAACGATATCAAATCGGCGCTGCGCGTCATCCTCTCCGATATGATCGGGCAGGGCGCGCCGCTCGCGCTTGACACGACCCCCTCCGTTATTCTGGTCATCGGCGTCAACGGGGCCGGCAAGACGACCTCCATCGGCAAGATCTCCAACCGCTTAAAACAAAGCGGCAAAAAGGTCGTGGTGGCCGCCGCCGATACTTTCCGCGCCGCCGCCATCGATCAGTTGGCCGTGTGGTGCGACCGCGCGGGTGTGGAGTTGGTCAAACAGGAAGAGGGCAGCGACCCCGCCGCCGTCGTCTTTGACGCCATTCAATACACCAAAAAGCGGCAGGCCGACGTGCTCATCATCGACACGGCGGGCCGTCTGCACAACAAAAAGAACCTGATGGACGAGCTGGCCAAGATCAATCGCGTCATCACGCGCGAACTGCCGGACGCCGCCCGCGAAAATCTGCTGGTGCTCGACGCCACAACGGGGCAGAACGCCATCATGCAGGCCAAGGAATTCAGCCGTGCGGCCGACATCACGGGCCTCATTCTCAACAAACTTGACGGCACGGCCAAGGGCGGCATAGTGCTGTCCATCCGCCGCGAACTCGATCTGCCCGTCAAATTCATCGGCGTAGGCGAAAAGATCGACGACATGCAGGAATTCGACGCGGAAGAATTTATCGCCGCGCTGTTTGAGTGATATGAGCAAAACCGTTATCGTACTGGCATCCCGCAACCGCCATAAAGTGCGGGAACTGCAAGCGCTGCTTTGCGATCGTCTCGGCGACATCGTCGAACTGCGTTCGCTTGACGACGTAGGCCTCTCGGGCGAGATCGAAGAAACGGGCGCGACGTTTGCCGAAAACGCCCGCATCAAGGCAGAGGCTGCCGCCAAAAGCGGCTTTATCGGTCTCGGCGACGACTCGGGCCTTGTCGTCACGGCGCTCGATATGGCGCCCGGCGTCTATTCCGCCCGTTACGCGGGCGAACACGGCAACGACCGGGCCAACAACGACCTGCTGCTCAAAAATCTGGCCGGTAAAAAAGACCGCAGCGCAGCCTTTGTCTGCGCTCTCGCCGCCGTCTTTCCGGACGGGCATACCATCGAGGTCGAGGGCAGGGTAGAGGGCGAGATACTCACCGCGCCGCGCGGCGAAAACGGTTTCGGTTACGACCCTCTCTTTTACTATCCGCCCCTCGGCCGGACCATGGCCGAAATGACGGCTGATGAGAAAAATGGCGTCAGCCACAGGGGCGACGCGGTGCGGCGCTTTGCCGCGCTGTTCGCCGCCGAAAGAAAGGAAAAAACATGTTGAACAGCAAACAGCGCGCCGCGCTGCGCGCCGTGGCCGCCTCTGAAGACACCATCATGCAGATCGGCAAAGGCGGTATCGGCGAGGCGCTTGTCAAAACCGTCTCCGACGCATTGGAGGCGCGGGAACTGATCAAACTGCGGGTGCTTGAAAACAGCGGCATGACGCCCCGCGAAGCGGGCGAAGCCCTGGCCGCGGCGACGGGCGCCGAATTGGTGGCCGTAATCGGCGGCAAGTGCATCCTCTACCGCGAAAGCACCGCCAAAAAGCGGATCGAACTATGATCGACGGCATTATGCGTATCGGCGTGTACGGCGGCACGTTCGCCCCCGTACACAGCGGCCACGTCGTGGCGGCCGAGACCTTTGTGCGGCAGATGCAGCTCGATCTGCTCTATATCGTGCCGGCCTTTTTGCCGCCGCACAAGCGGATCGACGCGTCGGATGACCCGCACCACCGTCTTGCTATGTGTGAACTGGCCTTTGCCGGCAAAGAAAAGATCATCGTCAGCGATATCGAGATCACGCGGGGCGGCACCAGCTACACGGTCGATACCCTGCGGGCGTTGTCGGGCGACGACCGCCGCCTGTTTCTTCTGATGGGGACTGATATGATGCTGACCCTCGGCGAGTGGCGCGAGGCCGAGACCATTTTCAAACTTTGCTATCCCGTCTATATGCGGCGCGAAAACGACCCAGTCATGGAAGAGCATATCATCGAAAAAAACAAGGAATATCAAGCCCGTTTCGGGCGCATCGTGCGCCGCGTGCCCGTCGACTTTATCGACGTATCTTCCACCGATATCCGTCGCCGCGTGGCGGCGGGCGAACCCATCACGGGCCTCGTGCCCGAGGCGGTGGAGCGCTATATTCGGGAGAAGGGATTGTATGTGTAACGTAACCTTTTCCGAAGAACAACTGCACGCCCTGCGGCGAGCCGTCGGCTCGCATCTTTCCGCCTATCGGTTCGCCCATACCTGCGGCGTGGAGAGGGAAGTGACGGCCATAGTCGCGCTCTATTGTCCCGAAAAGACGTCGCTGCTCGCGGCGGCGGCGCTGTTGCACGACATCACCAAAGAATACGACGAGCCGACGCAATACGCCGTGCTCGAAAAAGCGGGCATCACCCTGCGTCCCGACGAAAAGGCCCCCGGCGTGCTGCACGGCATCACGGCGCCGTTCGTCATTCGCCGCGACTTTGCCGACTTTGCCGTGCCCGAGTTGCTGTCGGCGGTGCGCTGGCATACCACAGGCCATGCGGGCATGACGCTCACCGAGGCGCTCTTGTTCCTCGCCGACCTGACCGAGCCCGGCCGCACTTTTTCGAACTGCGTGGCCCTTCGCCATCTGTTCTGGGACGGTGAACCGGAAAAACTGACCCCGTCCGACCGCCTTTTGCATCTGCGCGCGGTGCTGCTCGCCTGCTATGCGGACATTCAAAAGCGCCTTGAGGCGGCCGACATCCCGCTCTGCCGCGACACCGCCGAGGCGGCCGCGGATCTGACACAACGAGAAAAACCCTTTTGAAAGGAAAAAGATATGAACGAAGATCTGTTTGAAAACTGGAACGAACTCCCGTCCTTAAAAGACGCCACGACCGCCGAAATCGCCGAGGCGGCGCGCGCCGTGTTGGACGCCAAAAAGGCCGCCGACGTCGTCGTGATCCCCGTCGAGGGGCGCAGCGACATCACCGACTGCCTGGTGCTGGCCACGGGCAACGCCGGCCCACACGTCAAGGCATTGGCCGCCGAGGTAGAATATCGCCTTACTTTGCGCGGCCTTACCCCTCTGCACACCGACGGATTTGCCACCCGCTCCTGGCAGGTGGTCGATTACGGCACGGTCATGGTGCATGTGTTCGACAAACAAACGCGTGAGTTCTATAATTTGGATAAACTGTATCGCGAACCCGCGACAGCGGCAAACAACGAGGAGAACGTATGAAATACGATTTTGCGGCCATTGAACAAAAATGGCAGAAAAAATGGGAAGAGGCAGGCATTTTTCACGCCGAGGATATCAGCAAAAAGCCTAAGTTCTATGCACTGGTCGAATTCCCGTACCCGAGCGGCGCGGGCATGCATGTGGGACATATCAAGGCCTACACCGGGCTTGAAGTCGTCAGCCGCAAACGGCGCATGCAGGGCTATAACGTGCTGTTTCCCATCGGCTTTGACGCCTATGGCCTGCCTACCGAGAATTACGCCATCAAAACGGGCATTCACCCGCGGCAGGTGACTGATCGGAACATCGAAAAATTCACGAGCCAACTGAAACGCGTCGGTTACTCTTTCGACTGGGCGCGCGTGGTGGATACGACCGATGAGAACTACTATCGCTGGACGCAGTGGATCTTTCTCAAAATGTTCGAGAACGGTCTCGTTTTCCGTGACACGGCGCTCGTCAACTATTGCCCTTCCTGCAAAGTGGTGCTCTCCAACGAGGATTCGCAGGGCGGCAAGTGCGATATCTGCCACAGCGACGTCGTGCAGAAATCCAAAGACGTGTGGTATCTGCGCATCACCGCCTACGCCGATAAACTGCTCGAGGGCCTTGAAAAAGTCGATTACCCCTCCAATATCAAGATGCAGCAGGTCAACTGGATCGGCCGCAGCACCGGCGCTTTCGTCAACTTCGGCCTCGCCGGAACGGATGACAAACTCCGCATCTACACCACGCGGCCCGATACGCTTTTCGGCGTGACCTTTATGGTCATGGCGCCGGAGCATCCCGCCATCGATCAGTACAAAGACCGCATTCGCAATATGGATGAGGTGGCGGCCTACCGCGAGGTCTGCGCCAAAAAGACAGAGTTCGAGCGTACCCAGATGAACAAAGACAAAACGGGCGTGCGCCTTGACGGTCTTGCGGCTGTTAACCCCGTAACGGGGCGTGAAATTCCCATCTACATCTCGGATTATGTGATGATGGGCTACGGCACCGGCGCCATCATGGCCGTGCCCGCCCATGACGAACGCGACTACGAATTCGCCAAAAAGTTCGGCATCGAGATCGTGGAGGTCATCAAGGGCGGCGACATTGAAAAGGCCGCGTACACCGGCGACGGCGAGATGGTCAACTCCGATTTTCTCAACGGCTACGACAACAAAAAAGATTCCATCGCCCGCATGATCGAGGAACTGCAAAAGCGCGGCGTAGGCGAGGCCGGCGTGCAGTACAAAATGAAAGACTGGGCATTCAACCGCCAGCGCTACTGGGGCGAGCCCATCCCGATCGTGCATTGTCCCGTGTGCGGCATGGTGCCCGTGCCCTATGAAGAACTGCCCCTGCGACTGCCCCCCGTCGAGAATTTCGTACCCGGCGAGGGCGGGGAATCGCCGCTTGCCAAGATCGACTCATTCGTGCGCTGCAAATGCCCGAAGTGCGGCGGCGACGCGCGGCGCGAGACCGACACCATGCCCCAATGGGCGGGTTCCTCGTGGTATTTCCTGCGCTACATCGATCCGCATAACGACAAGGCGTTGGCCGATCCCGAAAAGCTGAGATACTGGCTGCCCGTCGACTGGTACAACGGCGGCATGGAGCACGTGACAAGACACCTGATCTACAGCCGCTTCTGGCATAAATTCCTCTATGACATCGGCGTTGTGCCTACCGACGAGCCCTATGCCAAACGCTCGGCGCAAGGCCTGATTTTGGGGCCCGACGGGCAAAAAATGTCGAAATCACGCGGCAACGTGGTCGACCCCAACGACGTGGTCGATCAGTACGGCGCCGACACCCTGCGCGTCTATATCCTCTTTATGGGTGATTACGGCAGCGCGGCCCCGTGGTCGGAGAGCAGTATGCGCGGCTGCAAGCGCTTTCTCGAACGTCTGGCGGCCCTTGCCGACAAGGCCAAAGGTCACGGCGTGACGCCCGCGCTTGAGACGTCGTTCCATCGCACCGTCAAAAAGGTTTCTTCCGATATCGAAGAGATGAAGTTCAACACCGCCGTCGCCGCCATGATGACGCTCCTCAACGAGATCGACGAGGCAGGCGCCGTCACCGTGGACGAAGTGCTGACGCTTGCGCGCCTCATCTGCCCCTTTGCGCCGCACCTGGCCGAGGAGATCTGGCAAACGCTCGGCGGCAAGGGCTTTTGCTCGCTGGCGCCGTGGCCCGACTACGACGAGGCCAAAACGGTGGCCGCCACCGTCGAGGTGGCCGTGCAGATCAACGGCAAACTGCGCGGCGTGGTCGCCATGCCGGTAGGGGCCGACAGAGAAACGGCGCTTTCCATCGCCAAAACCGATGAAAAAGTGGCCGCGGCCCTGGCGGATAAGACCATCGTCAAAGAGATCGTGGTGCCCGACAAGATCGTCAATCTGGTCGTGCGCTGATCCCGTTTTGCATCGGGCGTTTCAAAGCGCAAAAAATTTTTTGAATGGCTCTTGACAGAGCGGGTCCCGTTGTGTATAATAATACAGTACAAAAGATTTGGCTTACCGCGAGGGGAGGGAAAAAGAATGGCAGAAGTGAGACTGAAAGAGGGCGAATCGCTGGATAGCGGTCTTCGTCGTTTCAAACGTCAGTGCGCACGCTCCGGTATTCTTGCCGAACTTCGCAAGAGAGAGCATTACGAAAAGCCCAGTGTGAAACGTAAAAAGAAATCCGAAGCAGCGCGCAAGCGCAAGTACAAATAATCACGAAAAAAGGCCGTTTATGCGGCCTTTTTTCTGTTCATCGAAATCTCTTTCCGCCATGCGGCGTTGCGCCTCGCCTACTTTTTCGACGCAGAATACTACGCCTTCAAAAGGGCGGCTGTGGTGCGCCTTGCCTGACGAAAGATCTTTCGATGAGAGGGAAGCGAACGAACATCCCGTCAACCGGTAGGGACCAACGTCCTCGACGGTCCGCAACAAAAAAGGGAACCGACTCTCAAAGGTCCGTTCCCTTATATTTTTTAATCAATGCCTTTGTGTCTTTCAGCAGCGCCATATCGCGCGCCGTGAATTGCTCGTATCGGTCGAGTTCCAGTAAATAGGAAGGGTCAAGGCGCAATATCAGGCAGATCTGGCGCAACTGTTCAAGGTTTGGCTCCTGCACATTACGCTCGATTTTGGAATAGTTCGATTGGTTCATCGGAATTTGCGCGGCCATTTCGCGCTGCGAAATATCCAGATCTTCGCGCGCGTTCTTGATTTTCGTGCCGATGTCCATTTTCACCACCCCTTTCGCCATTATTATAGCAAAATTAACTAAAAGCATTGACAAAAAGTTAAAAATACTATACAATCAAGAAAAGAGGTAAAAATAAACTCAATAATGTTAGAATGAGGTAGAAAAATGGGAAAGATCGTATGTGAAATGTGCGGCAACACCGACCTTGTCAAACAAGACGGCGTCTATGTCTGTCAATTCTGCGGTACCAAGTACACCCCTGAAGAAGCCAAAAAGATGATGATCGAGGGCACTGTCGACGTCAAGGGCACCGTGCAGGTGGATAATAGTACATATGTGCAAAAGTACCTGCAAAATGCGCGACGGGCGCTCAATAAAGAGGACTGGGAAGAAGTTGAAAAATACTATAACATGGTAGAACAGAATGTATCTGACAGCATTGAGGCCGTTTTCTTCAGCTCTTATGGGAAGGCTGCCGACTCCTTCACGAATTCGGATTTTTACAAACGCGAACACAATTTTGTCGTCTTGGCAAAATCTATGTCGGTCATTAGTGATTATTATGAAACTACCTCTGAGAACAAAGAAGAAATTCTCGCAGAGATTGGCCGATATGTCCGCAAACTGTCTGCTGTGACCTATGTGTATAATCCCAACGCATTCGGTGGTCAAGTTGGTGGCTATACATGGAACGAGCGACTGATCAAATCTATTCAGAGAGCGTTTTATATTGAGTTGACCGAAATTGCGGAAAAACATGACGATCTGTTTATCAAGGAACTGTTGGAGAAATATGCGGATTTCAAACCTGCAGAGGTTAAGATGCCCGAACGCAACATAAACAAGATCATAATCGTTGGCATCGTTCTCTGCTTTGTGTTTCCCCTTGTAGGCCTTATCGTTCTGCTTATCGGAGTATCAAAAAACAAGAAAAAAGCGTGATGATATCAAAAAAGCCCCCACACGGGGGCTTTTTTCATGTTTCCGGCGGTTTTTCTTCCGTCGTTTTTTCTTCCTCGGCTGGTGGCTGTTCCCAAACCGTGATCTGCTCCGGCTCGGGCGCTTCGCCCTCGTCTTCTGCTTTTGGCTGTTCTTGGTTAGCAAGCGCCTCTTTCACTTCGGCGAGCGGCACGTCGTTGCGGGCGGCGACAGCCTCGGCCAGAATGGCGGTCTCTGCTTGTTTCGGAATAATGCCGAGATAGCGGCAGAGCATGGGTACCCAGGTAAAGGCGGTATAGCCTGCGGCAAACGTGATAAAGGCCCAAACAAATTGTTGCCACGTCTCGTGGGCCTGTATGCCGGGATTGTCGATGACGCACTTTTCAATGACGATGACGGGTGCGATCATGACCAGCGCCATGTTGACGCAGTGCAGCTGACGCGGGAAGCGGCGAATGAGATAGCGTAAACCCTTGGAGAGCAGGAACGACCCCACGCCGTACCCGATCAGGTAGGCGAGCAGCAGAAACAGACGCGAAGGGTGCAGTATCAGCGCGCCAAAGTCACCGACCAGGTTGATAAAGGCGTAATAGTAACCCATCGCCATCAGCGTGACGGCAAAATCGACCCCGGGAATGACCAATGTGACCGAGGTGACAAAGCCGACGGCGGCCATCAGGATATAGTCGAGCGGAAAGCGGATCACGTCAAACGACACAGTCTGTCCGTTGGTGATGACAAGGGCATAGACCAGAAAGATGGCGCCCACCACGGCCATGATGAGAATGTTCTGCCATTTTTTGAAATCCGCGCGGCTCTCGGCCACCATGCGGGGAATGCTGGCCACCAGAAAGCCGAGCACCGCCGCGATGACGGGCACGGGAAAACGGATGTAAAGCGTGTTGACCGCCACCGCGCCGCCGATGGCGCCCACGGCATAACCCGACACCAGCACGCCGAGAAAAGTCAGACTTTGTTTCGGCTTTTTGAAAATGTGGCTGATGGCGTAGATCATGTCGTAATAGACGAGCAGCACAATGGCAATGGTACTTGCCGAAAGGCCCGGCACCGCAAGGCTGGCAAAGCCGATGAGAATGCCTTTTAAAAACAGTGTGGTCTTGTTCATGGGCATCCTCTCCTTTCCGCGCATACGCGCCTTACATCTTTGTTTGAAACGAAAACGGGGCTCTACGGTATTAAAAATCAGCCCATATTCTCAGGCAGTTTACGGCCGCCGAGCAGATGAAAATGCAGGTGTTTTACGCTCTGACAGCCGTCCTCACCGCAGTTGTTGATAATGCGGTACCCGTTCGAAAGGCCCTCTTGCTTCGCGATCTTCGGAACGGCCTCGAACACCGCGGCCACGTCGGCACTGTTGGCGGCATTCACCTCGTCGGCCGAGGCGATGTGACGGCGCGGCACGATCAGCACGTGCACGGGCGCCTGGGGGTTGATGTCGCGAAACGCGAAAACGCGCTCGTCCTCATACACTTTGGTCGAGGGGATCTCGCCCGCTATGATCTTGCAGAACAGACAATCCATTTTCTTTTACCTCACTTGACGAATTCGTTGAATATGGCCGTCAGGGCGGCTTCGTAGTCGTCCTCGTTGACGCCGATGATAATGTTGAGCTCGCTCGACCCCTGGTCGATCATGCGAATGTTGACGCCGGCAGAATAGACCGCGTTGAACACGCGGGCGGCGGTGCCGCGTGCTTTGACCATGCCGCGGCCCACCACGGCGATCAGACAAAGACCGTCGATGATCTCCACCCGGTCGGCGCGCACGGCGCGCGTAATGCCGCGCAGAAGGCGGTCGCGCTTGCCCTCGATGGCGGCGGAGGCCACGATGACGCCCATGGTGTCGATGCCGGAGGGCAGGTGCTCAAACGAAACGTCGTAGTCTTCCAGCACTTCCAGCACGCGGCGGCCGAAGCCGACCTCCGCGTTCATCAGGTCTTTGTCGATGTTGATGATGGAAAAGCCCTTTTTGCCGGCCACGCCCGTGATGACGTGACGGGCGTCATACCCTTCGGCGTGGGGCACGATCATGGTGCCCTTGTCGTCGGGGGCGTTGGTGTTGCGGATGTTGATGGGAATGCCCGCCTCGCGCACGGGGAAAATAGCGTCCTCATGCAGCACGGTCGCGCCCATGTAGGAGAGTTCTCGCAACTCGAGATAGGTGATGGTCTCGATGGTCGGCGGGTCTTTGACCACGCGCGGGTCGGCCATCTTAAAGCCGGACACATCCGTCCAGTTCTCATACAGATCGGCCTCGACGGCGCGCGCCACAATGGAGCCCGTCACGTCCGAGCCGCCCCGCGAGAAGGTGCGGATGGTTCCGTTCGGCATACTGCCGTAAAAACCGGGAATGACCGCGTTCTTGTGTTTGGCCAGTTCCGCCGAGAGTACCGCATTGGTGCGCTCCGCGTCAAACGTGCCGTTCTCCTTGAAAAAGATGACGCTCTCGGGATCGACAAAGTCAAATCCGAGGTACTTGGCCAGGATGATGCCGTTGAGATATTCGCCGCGCGATGCGGCGTAATCGCGGCCAGCCACGTAGGTCAGCGTATTTTTGATGTAGGCGAGTTCACCCGAGATGTCAAACGACATGCCAAGGCCCTTGATGATATCGTTATAGCGGGTCTCGATGCGCTTGTAATATTCGTCGATGGGCTCGCGGTTGCGTACCATCTCATAGCAACGGTACAGCATATCGGTCACTTTTTCGTCGGTTTTATGCCGCTTACCGGGTGCGGAAGGCACCACAAAACGGCGGGCGGGGTCTTGCGCGATGATCCCGGCGACCTGCTTGAAATGGGCGGCGTCGGCCAGCGAGCTGCCACCGAACTTGACTACTTTTGTACTCATATCGGCTCCTTACTTACGGGGGTGTCGGTGAGGCTTTTCCTCATCGTCAGTATATGTTTGTTGCTGCCGTTCGCCCTCGCCGTATTCCTCGAGATAGCGTTCGGCCTGCGTGCGGAACAGCAGGGCATATTTGCCGTTCTTCTGCATCAGTTCGTGGTGCGTGCCTTCTTCGATCACACGGCCGTTCTCCAACACCACAACTTTGGTCGCCTCGGTGGCGGAGGAAAGACGGTGCGACACGAACACCGTCGTTTTGTCGCCCCGCAACTCGTCAAAGCGGCGGAATACTTCCTGCTCGGCCATGGGGTCGAGCGAGGCGGTCGGTTCGTCGAGAATGAGAATATCCGCGTCGCTGTAAAAGGCGCGCGCCATCGAGAGTTTTTGCCATTGACCGACCGACAACTCGATGCCGTTGCGGTCAAAGTAACGCATCAGCTGCGTATCGTAACCGGCGGGCAGGTCGCGAATAAAACCGTCCGCCCCCGATTTGACGGCGGCGTTCGGCACGTCGTTCCCGTCGTCTTCATGCGCCAGATCGCCGAAGCGGATGTTGTCGCCCGCCGAAACGGCGTATTTGCCGAAGTCCTGAAACAGAATGCCGAACAGGTGGCGCAATTCCTTGATATCGTATTCTTTGATATTGCGGCCGTCCAGTAAGATCTCGCCCTCGGTGGGGTCGTAAAGGCGGGTCAGCAGTTTGATCAGCGTCGTTTTCCCGGCGCCGTTGAGGCCAACCAGCGCTACCGTCTCCCCGGGCCTGAAATACAGGTTAATATGATCCAGCACCATGCGGTCGGTGCCGGGATAGGCAAAACACACGTCGCGGAACTCAATGGTGTGCGCGCAGCCGTGACGCGGCGAGGCGGGTTCGGGTATGCTCGGCACCACCCGCTCTTTTTCATGCAGGAACGAGAGCAGGTTGTCGATGAAAAGCGTGCCCTCATAAATGGAGGCCGACGTCGTGATGAGCGTCGTGACCGACGTGGCGATGGAAGTCAGCGCGCCCGTGTAGAGCGTATAGTCGCCGATCTTGTATCGGCCCTGGAACACGCCGTAGGCGATCAGGGCAAAGAAGAAGCAGTTGAGCAGCGCCGAGAGAACGGCGAACACAACCTGCCAGACGTTTTCGTGAATGATGAGCGAGCGCAGGCCCTTGTAGTAACGGGCAAACACACCGTCATACCGTTCGACCAACTCGTCGCCGAGCCCGTACATGCGGATCTCTTTGGCCAGATCTTTGTTGACGGTCAGGTCGGCGTAGTAGTTCATCTGCCGCCGGTCGATCGAGCGGTGCCGCATATAGGCAAAGGACTTGCGGCGGTAGATAAAATTGACCACGGCAGAGGGAATGGCCGCCACCGCGATTGCCACAGCCGCCCACCACATCGCATTCGCCAGAATGACGATATAACCGACGAGCGAGATCAGCGTACTGATGACGGTGAAAGTGGAATTGAGAATGGAGACGGGACGCGTGCCCGCTTCGCGGTTGGCGTTCTCCAGCTTTTCATAAAAGGCGGGCAGGTCGAACGAGGCAAGGTCAAGCGATTGCGCTTTTTCCATGATCTCCACCTTGACGTGGCGCACCACGCGTTCGCCCGACAGACGCGTCACCGCGTTGGAAAGGCGGCTGACGATCTTGTTGAGGATCTTATAGGTAAAGAAGCAGATCAGCAAAAGGAGCACGACCGAACTCCGGCTCCAGAAGTCCGTTCTTTCAAACGTTCTGCCGAGGGCCGTCTCGGTGATCACGTCCTGGAGGTGATTGAGGATCGAGCGGGAGAGCAGGGCGCCCACCAGCGGCATCACGCCCTCAAAGAGGGCGACGAAGCACATCAAGAACAGAAAAACGGGGCCGCTTTTCCAGACGAGGCCGAAAATATAGAACAGACGGGAAAAGAAGCCGCCCAACAACTCTTTTAAGTATCGCGGCAGATCGCCGAGAGAATGCGGCTTTTCAACGCGTTCATACTGATACTGCCCGGGGGGCGGCAATCCGTTCATGGGCGCTCCTTTCTCCGCGCGAGCGCGCGGTGAAGTAAACAATTAAAAATATTATATCACAAATTTTTCATCTTTTCAACCTTTGTGTAAAAGATAAAGAAATTTTTTTGCCGTGCCTTGATTTGCGCGCCGTTCCATGATAGAATAGAGAAGAAATCAACATGACGAAAAGGAGCGCGCGATGTCTGCTTATCTTTTGCCTTCCGATATTCTGCTGCCCGTTTTTTCCGCCGTTGACG
>Ga0310690_10003319_pt1 | contig 24339 bp, 10 predicted proteins | sample AusTroGonzalo_MG_2_FD_207661 | JGI IMG/M metagenome (GOLD analysis project Ga0310690, IMG submission 207661) | Bovine rumen microbial communities from tropical cattle in Woodstock, Queensland, Australia - Gonzalo_04 (v2) (version 2) | ecosystem: Host-associated > Mammals > Digestive system >... | reverse complement strand
GATTTCACATCGTCGCCGTGCTCGGATTCCGGGATGTTCATCGGCCACTCTTTCGCATTCGGCCTAAGCGAGCGCAGGAACTCGTACGGGCCCGTCGGCTTGTCGGCGACGGCTATCCCGACTCGTGCCGCGCCGTACCCCTTGCCCTTCAGTTCAAGGTGGAAGAACATGACGAACTTCCCCGTCTTGTCGCAGAAAAGGACCTTCGGGCGTTCGAGTATGCACCCGTCCTCGATGTCGTGCCCGACCTTGTCCTCGACCTTCAGCGCTATGCCTTCGTCCTTCCAATTCTCAAGGTCTGCAGACGAGTACATGTGGACTCCGACATGCGCCTTGTTGCCAGCCTTGCCGTAGACCTTGTGCTCGCCGTATAGGTAGTAAACGCCCTTGTGCTCCAGCACTCCGCCGCCATGCGCGTTGACGACGTGCCCAGCCGTGTCGTACCAAACCTTGCCATTCTTCTGCGCCGCGGACGCGGTGCATACAAAGGCGAAAAGCCACGCTGCGAGCATCATGCCTGTCTTCATGCTTTCGACTCCTTCTTTAGTTGAAGTTCGTGCAAATTATACCAGACATGCGCACCGCCGCGCAATCCCCTTATTGTGGGGAATTGCCGTCACTTAATCTTGTATATGACGAGCGACAGAGGCGGGAGGGTGTCCGATCCGTAGAGCTCCACCGACTCCACCGACTCCGCGAGAGCCTCCGGCTCTGCAGGAGAGTTGTGGGCCATGGCCGCAGCGCCGCCGAAGAGTGTCTTCAACGCCTTGCCCGACATGCCTTCCACGCGCACTGGCTGCGGTTCCTCGGTGCAGTTGACGAGCTTCAGTATTATCGCGCCATCATGGTCCCTGACCGCGCTCGCCTGGACCTTCTCGATTATGTTCGTGTTCACGCCATGCCCCCACGCGAAAGCCGTCTTCGTCTCGAACGTTTCGGTCTTCACGTCCACTTTCAGAACTTCCGCCCCCCGGTTCTCGCTGAAGAGCTTCTGCACGTTCCAGCTGGGGGAGACGAACGATCCGAGCGTCATCGGATATATCATGTTCGGAGTCCACGCCGTATGCTGCGCGTTGGCGAAGAGCGGCGCGTACGCCGCAAGCCTGACCTGGTTCTGGTTGCGCTCCAGCCCCATCATGAACGCGGCCTCGCCTATCGCCCCGCGCAGCGATCCATAGCGGTGGGTCCCCCTCACCACGGCGTACTCCCCGACGAATATGCCGAAGTCACCTTTGGGCTCGTCGTATTCGTGCACAAGGCCGCCCATCAGCCGATCGGGATGGTCGTAGAAGTGGTCGTCGCGGAGGTCCTTCGGATCGTCCACGCGCTTCGTCGACTTCCAGTTGTCGAACACCAGATGCACGTCAGGATACTTGTCGCGCACCGCCTTGGCGATGAGAGCGTATCTTTCCTCGTATTCCCTGCCGCCGTTCTCGTTGCCGATCTCGAGATACTTCAGGTTGAACGGCGCGGGATGCCCCGCGGCCGCGCGTTTTGCGCCCCATTCCGAGTCCACTGGGCCGTTGGCGTATTCTATGCAGTCGAGCGCGTCCTGCACGAACTCACCCATCTTCTCCATGGGCACTGTCTCTTTGTGGGACATTCCGCAGTTGATGCAGAAAAGCGGCTTTGCGCCAAGCGCCTCGCAGAGGAGAAGGTATTCGTGGAAGCCCACGCCGTTGGTGCTCCAGTACTTCCAGATATTCCACTGCGTGCGACGCTTCCATTTGTCGCCGATCGTAGTCTTCCAGCGGTAGGCGTCCTTCATTGTGTCGCCCTCTACCCAGCATCCGCCGGGAAAGCGCAGGAACGACGGCCTCAGGGCCGCAAGCCGCTCGATCAGATCGCGCCTGAAAAGCCCCGCAACCGCGTCGGCCGGGAACAAGGAAACGTGGTCCATCATTAGTTCGCCGCCGTTCTTCATCCTGAATACGAGCCGCGCCTGCGGGTCGGTGTCGTTGGCGACTAGCGTAGCTTCGAACGTCTTCCATTCACCCGACACCGCCTTGATCTCGGCTGTCGCAAGCCTCGGCTTGGCATACGCCTCGAGAGCGACTTCGACGTCAGATGTTCCCCGCAGCGCGACGCTCAGGTTGTACGCCTTGCCCTTCTCGACGCCGAAGCCGAAATATCCTTCGTTCGCGATTCCGGCGCCGGCCTTGCCGCAGACATGCACGCAATGCCTGCCCTTTTCGCATTCTTCGAGATAGTATTCCGCTCCACCGACAGGATTCCAGTATTCGAGCGTCAGTTCGCCGTTCCCGCCGTTGCCGTCCTCGAACGAGCGGTTGCGCACCATCTCGGCGTAGACCCCGCCGTCGAGCGAAAGGTCTATGTCCTCGAAGAATATTCCCCACAGGTCCGGCGCAGTCGGGAACAAGGCTTTCGACGCATCAACATTAACGACGTTCTCGCCGAAAGCAACGGCAGACGCCACAAATGAAACTGCCACGGCAGCACTGATCTTCATGTTTTTCTCCTTTCGTCAGAACGACACCTTGGTCTCATTGCCATTGTAGGCTACGCGCTTCGTTGCGCCGTCCGGCATCACGATGCGGAACGTGCGCTCCTTGAGCATCCCGTCGTACGTGCCCTGCCGCGCGCCGATGACGAGCGTGCGAGACTTGTCGTTCCAGATGAAGCGGATGCGCGTCCACGCGCCTTTTTCGCAGGCATACGTCTCGAAGTCGTCCTCGTAAAGCTCGCCGTCCCCGTCAGCGCCGGGGTAGACGCGAACCTCTATGTCGTCCCACGCCTTCTCGCCGTTGTACTGGACGTCAGGCCCGAGAGGCAGGACGGTCCCCGCCTTTGCGAAGAACGGCTGCGATGCGAGCGTCGTCGGGAATTCCACCGTCTGCCCGCCCGCGAACTTCTTCCCGGACTCAAAGCGCCACCAGTCTGCGCCAGATGGAAGGTATGCCTTGTGTGTGCGCGGCGCCTTCCAGTCTATGCCACCCTTCCTGCCGGCCTCTGCCTCGTCCGAGGCTTCTCCTTTATTCCATCCCTCCATCTCGCCGACCGGCTTGTTGTCCTCGCTCGTGTACTTCGCATCAAGGACGGGCGCGACGAGAATCGACTTGCCGAGGAGGTATTCGGACGCGAGGTCCCACGTCGCCTTGTCCTTCGGGAAATCGGCGGCGACTGGGCGCATGAAGCTGCCGCGCCTCTGCGACGCATCCGCCGCGACGGTGTAGATGTAGGGCATAAGGCGGTAGCGCAGCTTGATCGACCCGACGAGCGCGTCGTAGACGGGCTCGCCCGCCTTGCCGTAGAGGTAGACTTCGCGCGGGAGGTCCGTGCCATGCGAACGCATCATGGGGAGGAACGTGCCGAGCTGCATCCAGCGGACGTACAGCTCGCGCCAGTTCGGGTTGTCCACGCCGCCGCCGTTCCGGTAGCGTCCGGCGAAGAATCCGCCGAGATCGCAGTTGAAGTTGGGATTGCCCGTCACGGTGAAGTTGAGCCCGCCCGGTATCTGCCTGCGGAGGGTGTCCCACGACGATCCCGTGTCGCCGCTCCACACCGCCGCGCCGTAGCGCTGCTCTCCGAGCCCCGCGCCGCGCGTGAAGATGAAGCAGCGCCTGTCCGTCTCGCCGCGCATGTGCTCGTACACGGCCGACGTGCAGGCGACAGGATAGGCCGAGCGCACCTCGCGCCAAGTGCAGCCGAGCGACGTCTTGTGCTCGAAGTCCCCCTCCTTGTACATGTGGTCGGGGTCGGTCGAGTCCATCCACCAGCAGTCGATGCCGAGCTTGTAAAGGCGCATGAGATGCCTCCAGTAGATGTCGCGCGCCTCCGACGAGTATGCGTCGTAGAGTCTCACGCCGGAGGGATAGTCCTTGCGCGGTGGCCAGATGTGCCCAAGGCCGCTTGACGGCCACGTCTCGAACGGGAAGAGCAGCCCCTTCTCGTCAAGTTCGCGGAACTGCTTCGTCACCGGTCCGAACGACTGCCATATCGTTATGGCGATCTTGGCGTTCATGCCGTGGATGTCGCCTATCATGCGGGCAGGATCGCGGAAGTCCGGCGAGCAGAACTCCATCGCGTTCCAGAGGTAGTTGTTGCCCCAGTACTGCCAGTCCTGGACGATGCCGTCGAGGGGGATGCCTAGTTCGCGGTACTTCCGAACTACGCCGACGGTCTCGTCCTGCCTCTCGTAGCGCTCCTTCGACTGCCAGTAGCCGTAGGCCCAGCGCGGGAACATCGTGACGTCGCCCGTGAGAAGGCGGATTCCGGCGATGCAGCCGTCAATCGTCCCGCCCGCGATGAAATAGTAGTCCACTGCGCCGCCGATTTCGCTCTCGAAGGAGAATCCTCCGTCGTCGGAATGGGCATGAACAGGCGAGGTATTGTCCCAGAGAATCGCCCAGCCTCTCGGACTCACCACGGCTGCGAGTCCGTCGCCTACGTTGCGCGGCATGAGCGTACCGTGCCAGCGTCGGATGTTGAGCTCGCGCGTCTGGTTGTCGCCCAGTCCGTAGAGCGGCTCGTCCTTGGCGAGTTCCCAGCCCTGCATCGCGCCCATTCCCTTGACGCCGTTGTAGTCTCGGTCCAGGAACTTGGCTTCGCCTCTCTCCTTTACCAGGACTTCTCCACCTGCCTTAAAGACTAGTCCGCCGCCCAAAGCGCCGTTATCTGTGACGCGCAGCGCCGCTTTGTCCTTGAAGTCGCAGCACCAGGTGTTGACCGCCCCGTTGCCGGAATCCGTGACCGACACGGCGGGCTTCCTCTGCAATGGCTTGGCGACCACGGTTTTGAAGCGGTGCGATGCCTCTCCGCCGTCCTTCGTCTTCGTGACGCGCACTATGTCCGGCGCGTAGAAAGACACCTTTGTCCCGGCCTGCAACCCCAAGGCGAGCAAGGCGCACAGCGACGCCATCGATGTCCTTGTAATGTTCATTTCGTCATTTCCTCCTTGTTTTAAGTTGACACGTCCCGCCTCACTTCGCGCCAGCCGACGGACCGGCCTTCATAAGGCGCAGGTCAAACAGCCCGCCGGCCAGTCCGCCGTTCGTCGCGGCAAATGCAACGCGTATCTTTCCGTCGGCGCGCACCTTCGCCACAGCCGACGGAATCGGATAAGTCTCGGAGAAGAACTTCCCCGGATGCGCTCCGTCGAGTCTCACGGTCTTCAGCACGACGCCGTTGGCGATCACGTCGAAGGCGCGTCCGCGGTCGCCGCCCCAGTAAGTCGCCTCGACTGCCAGATTCCCCTCGCCCTTCGGGTCGAGCGTGTAGGCGAACCACGAACCATGACGCCAGTGCATGCCGGAATGGAATCCCTTGTCACCGTTCTCCGATGTCGCCATGTCGTGTTCGGTCTCAGGCTGCTGTTCGCCCGGCATCACCCTGTCGCACGTGCGACGGTCGCGTTCCCTCTCCGCCTCTGCCGCGGCTTCAAGCGCGGCGCGGCGCGCGGCAATCTTCTCGGCCGTCGTGAACTCCCAGTAGATTTGATAGCGGCAGCAATGCAGCTTGTAGAACGGGACGAGCCCCTTCACGTCCAGCGGCTTGCCCGCCTCGCGGTATTCCACCTTGTCGGCGTCGACGAGCGGTCCCCAGGCAACATGCCCCATGCGGCTGTCGTCGGCGAACAGTCCGTCGAGCCGGTCTTTGCCGCAGTCCTTGCCCATGACTATGGGCCCGCGCATGACGGCGCCCCAGTCGCTGCCGTCGGGCAGCATCTCCACATGCCAGTCCATGGGACGCGAAGCGCGGACTCTGTCGCCGCGCTTCCACGGCCCTGCGTGCCTGGCGTACCTGTCGCCTTCGCGCACGTAGAGCGTGCCGCCGAAAGGACTCAGGAACTCAATCGTCGTCTCGCCGCTCTCAGGGAAGTCCGTGCGCTGGCGCAGGACTCCTTTGAGCTCGGAATCCACGAAGAGGTTGACGTAAAGCGCGTCCTTGCCCGCGCGGGCGTAGATGAAGCGTCCATAGCGCCCCGGATTCTCCATGCCCGTGCCGACGCAGCACCAGAAGCAGTTCTGCGGCGTCGAGTACACGCGGTAGTGCGCAGGGCGAGTCGGCGTGAAATACACGAATCCCGGACGCTCGGTGTTGATGGACGGCAGCAGGTGGTTGAAGAGCGCGCGCTCGTAGTATGCCGCGTATTCCGCCTTTGGATCGTGCTCGAACAGCCTCTCCGTCAGACGGAGCATGTTGTAGGTGTTGCACGTCTCCGGTCCCTGTCGGTCGGCCATGAGCTTCGCGAAGCTGTCGAGCGAGTGGAAATGCTCGCCAACGGAATTGCCGCCGAACGCGACGCTGCGCCTCGTGACAATCGTGCGCCACGCGAAATCGGCCGCGTCCCAGCGCGAGCCGTCTCCCGAAAGCTGCGCAGTGCGGGCGAGCCCTGTGAATTTCGGTATCTGCGTGTTCGCATGCAGGCCCGTGAGCCTGTCCTCGTGGCGGTACAGCGGATCGAACACGCGCCGATGCTCCCAGCGCTTGGCCGCCTCAAGGTACTTTCTGTCCTTGGTGACCGCGTATACGTCGGCGAACGTCTCGTTCATCCCGCCGTATTCCTGGTCGAGCATGTGCTGCATCTTCGCGTCGTCAAGTCCGGCGACGACGTCCATCGCCCAGTCCGCGAGCCTGACAAGCAGCGCGCGCGCCTTGACGTTCCCCGCAAGCTCGTATGCGTCGCGCAGTCCGGCAAACGTCTTGTGCACGTTGTACCACGGCACCCAGTACTTGAAGATCGGCTCGACGTTTCCGGCGCGGATCGCGCTCCAGCACGCCTGGCCGTTCGGAACGCCGTCAAGCCGTCCGTCGCCGTTCGCCTCCTGACAGAGCGCGAGTTCGTCGACTACGTATCCAAGCTTCCGGCGAAGCTCTCCGTTCGCGTCGGCGCCGGAGGCGATGAGGCCGGAAAGCGCGCTCATGTAGTGTCCGAGAGTGTGCCCGTCAAGACCGCCGCTCTCCCAGTTGCCGTAGCTCTTCGCCTTCTCCGGCAACTTCGCTTCGCGGCGGAACGGCGCCAGAAGTCGGTCGGCGTCAAGTTCGCCCACATACGCCAGCCCTGCCTTTACCGCAGGCGCAAAGACGCTCGTAGGGAGTATGCGGACCTCCGAGAGCGGACACAGCTCGACCGGCGCAGCGACTGCCTGCGCCGAAAGCACGGCAAAGAGAAGCGTGTTTTTCATGGCATGATTATATCAAATGCCCGTATGGAATCATATTACCCTTTTGGGGTATCGCTCCGCCGCTTTGTTTTATTTGCGGCGCATCACGAGCTTCGAAGCCACGAAGTACACGGCGACGAGAAGCACCGCGCACAGGATGACGAGCGGAAGATGGTGCTTTGCGGTTTCCGCGCCTCTTTGGACAAGTTCGAGGTAGGACATGTCTCCGGCAGAGCGTCCGAGCGCGAAACCGACTGCAGCCAGCACAATCGTCCATATCCCCGCGCCGAGGCCCGTGAACAGAGTGAACTCGCCAAGAGGCATCTTGGCAACGCCGGCGGGGATGGAGATGAGCTGTCTTATGACCGGCACGAGCCTGCAGACGAACGTGGTGGCCGCGCCGTATTTGTTGAAGACCTCGCAGGCGCGGTCAAGCGGCTCCTTCTTTACGAAGAAGTATTTGCCGTACTTCTCCAGAAACGGCTTGCCGAGCCATAGCGACAAAAAGTAGTTCACGTATGCGCCGACGAGAGAGCCGGCCACACCTGCCGCGACCGCAGCTGCAAGCGCGAGCCACGGAGATGACATGCCGAGTTCTCCGCGCGCGGCGAGGAACCCTGCGGGAATCATCACGACTTCGCTCGGGAAAGGCACGAAGCTCGATTCCACAGCCATAAACGCAAATACCAGCAACAGTCCCCAGGTCGGGGCTATGGAAGCCAATCCGTCAAGATGCGATGCAAGTGTCTCTAGCATATCTGGAACTCCTTGAACTTTTCGCGGTCATAGGGCCTGTGCACCGGAATCAGCGTCGAGCCCTCCACCACAGACGAAGAAACTTTCAATGTAACGTCTTCCTGAAGCCTGTCGCACCTCGAATATGCGCAGACCATCTCAAGCGCAAGGCGCATGTCCGATTCGCACTTGACCGCCGGGATGAGCGCCGTCGGGCCCGGGCAGTTGACAGGCGATACGACAGTCCCCAGCGCGACTTCGGCCTTAAGCGTCGCATTCTCGTTGCGGTCGCGTCCGAGAATGACTCCCGTGCCGCCCGGCAGACGGAAGCGCCGCGCGCAGTTCAGCAGCTCCACGAGACGGCGGCATTCCAGCCCTTCATGCTCCATCAGGTCGCGGAGCTTGCGTCCGTACCCGTCCTCCGTAAGCTTGCATCCGCCTGCAGGAGACGGATAGTCGACTATACCGAACTCCGCCGCAAGCGCAATCTGGCGTTCGCGGCTGCGTCCTGATATGTCGAGAAGATCCTCTCGTCTGAGCTTGCCCTCCAGCTCGGGGATGGTCGGCTCCAGCAGCTTCGCGCAAAGCGGGCGCACGAGCCTTCCCGCAAGTCCGGAGCTCTTGGCGACGATGCCGAGCGACTGCCGGTTCTGGCTCATCGGACGCTGCCCGACCACCTCTCCCGTCGCGACGAAGTCATATCCGCGCTCCGCCATCATCGCACCTGCGCGGCGAATCATCGCGGCGTGGCAGTCGATGCACGGATTCATCGCGCCGCCGAATCCGTGGGGCGGATTCTTAAGCAGCGCAATCTCGTCGTCCGTGAAGTCCACGACGGTGTGCTTCACGCCGAGCGCGACCGCAGCGCGCCTGGCCGCATCTGCGCAGAAGAACGGAGTCTCGAAGGAGATCGCCTCCACCTCTGCGCCAGCGCGTTGCAGCACGCGCACTGCAAGCTGGCTGTCGAGTCCGCCGCTCAACAGTGAAAATCCCCTCGCCCCGCATGTCTGCGTCGCTTCGCTCATCCGAACACCCGCTCCTTCCATGTCGGGCGGCGTACGCGCACGCGGTTCGCGTCGACAGGCTCCAGCACGAGCTTCATGCGTCCTTTTCCGGGGAGCGCCAGCGGCACGGGATGCTCGGCGATCCAACGTCCTCGGAAGTCCGCCTCAGCCGGCGCATGGCCCTCGACCTTGAAGTAAGGCTCGCCGTCCTTCATGTATATCGAGACGGCGGCGCCCTTGTTGTTGCAAGCGTCTATCGAAAGCATCAGCTTGCGCGGGTTTGCGTCCAGGTCCGCGAACACCTCCGCCATGTATTTCCTGAGCTCCTCCGACGACGGATCGTCTCTGTCGGTATAGACGCTGACTTTCTCCATCACGCCTCCGGCCAGAGTTCGTGGGCCATTTCGCGAAGCTTGTACTTCTGTATCTTCTGGGACGCAGTCATCGGGAACACGTCGAGGAAGTGCACGTACTTAGGAATCTTGAACCAAGATATCTTGTCCTTGCAGAACGTCGCGACGTCATGCTCCGACAGCTGTGCGCCGTCCGCCGGGATGATGAACGCGGCCGGCTGCTCTCCGTACTTCTTGGAGGGGCAGCCGACGACGGCGACGTCCTTGACGCCTGGCATGGTGCCCAGGAAATCCTCCACCTCCTTCGGAGAGATGTTCTCGCCGCCGCGTATGATGAGGTCCTTGAGGCGTCCTGTGATGTAGTAGTATCCGTCCGCGTCCATGCGCCCGATGTCGCCCGAGTGGAGCCAGCCGCGCTCGTCGATGCACTTCGCCGTCTGCTCCGGCATCTTGTAGTAGCCCTTCATCGTGTTGTAGCCCCGGCAGCACAACTCGCCGTCCGAGCCGACCGGCGCGAGCTCGCCGGTGTCGGGGTTTATGACCGCGACTTCGACTCCGGGCAGGGCCTGTCCAATCGTCTGGCACTTGCGTTCGATGGACGGCTCGAAGAAGCGCGTCATCGTCATCACCGGGCCGGACTCCGTCAGTCCGTATGGATTCGTGATCTCCTTCATGAACATGCGGTCCTGCGCCTGCTGCATGCGGTGGACGGGGCATGCCGAGCCGGACATTATTCCGGTGCGGAGCGACGAGAAGTCGAACTTGGGGAAGAGCGGATGGTCCAGCATCGCGATGTACATCGTCGGCACTCCGTACGTCGCCGTGCAGCGCTCGCGCTCGATGGAGGTCATCACCTGCACCGGGTCGAACTTCTCAAGGAACACCATCGTCGAACCGTGGTTGACGCAGCTCATGACGCCGAGGACGCATCCGAAGCAGTGGAAGAGCGGGACGGGTATGCACACGCGGTCGCGGCAGGTTAGGTTCTGGCACGCGCCGATCCAGAAGCCGTCGTTCGCTATGTTGCGGTGCGTGAGCTGCACGCCCTTCGGGAAGCCCGTCGTGCCGCTGGTGTACTGCATGTTGACGACGTCGTTGACGTCGCATTCAGCCTGTCTGGCGAGGTAGTCCTCCCACGGCGTCTCGACGGCGAGAGCCATCACCTCGTTGAGCGAGTACATGCCGCGGTGCTTCTCGCCGCCGAGGAACATGACGCGCTTGAGGTGCGGGTACTTCGCGCTCTTCATGTCGTCGCGGGGCCTCGTCTTGAGCTCCGGGACGAGCGTGTTCATGACCGCGACGTAGTCGCAGTCTCGGTAGCCGGAGATTATGAAGATGTTCTCCGCGTCCGACTGCGAAAGCGCGAAGTCCATCTCGTGTTCCTTGTAGTTTATGTTGAGCGGCAGCAGTATCGCGCCGATCTTCGCCGTCGCGAACATGAGCACAACCCAGTGAGGGACGTTCGTCGCCCATAGAGCGACCTTCTCGCCGCGCTTGACGCCGAGCGCCATGAGCCCGCGCGCGAGACGGTCGACTTCCTCGCCGAACTCGTACCATGTCAGGCGGAAGTCCCGGTCGGCGTACACGACGGCGTCGTTCTCGCCGCAGCGCGCGATCGTCTGGTCGAGGAGCTGCCCCAGGGTGTACTCCCTGGTCACCGGCAGATTGCGCCAGGGCAGGCCCATGGACACGCTCTGCACGAACGGCGCCTTCGTCGGCGCGCTCCCGTAGGGATCAGTAAGCTTGAACTCCTTCATTTCGGCCTCCCGGCTGTTCATCTGGTCTTTGCGTTTATGGATGCGAGCAGTCCGCCGCATAGCACAAGGCGCTTCTCGCGTTCCGAGAGCCGCGCCACCGCGCGGAACTCGCCCTTCGGGGACTTGACGACAAGGACGCCGTCGCCTTCGACCGCAGCGCGGACGCCCTTGAGCTCCAGCTTGTCTCCGGCGGACACCTTGTCGTAGTCCTTCGGGTTCTCGAAAGTGAACGGCACGATGCCGAAGTTGATGAGGTTGGCGCGGTGTATGCGCTCTATCGACTTGGCTATCACGGCCTTCACGCCCAGGTACATCGGACACAGCGCCGCGTGCTCGCGGCTCGAACCCTGTCCGTAGCTCTCGCCTGCGACAACGACGTTGGCGAGGCCGGCGTCCTTGTTCGCCATGCACTTGTCGTGGAACTTCGGGTCGCATGGCTCGAAGACGAACTTGGCGTACTCCGGTATGTTCGAACGGTACTTGAGCCTCGCTCCGGCGGGCATGATGTGGTCGGTGGTGATCTTGTCGCCCACCTTTATCGTGCACACGGCCTTGTAGCCGTCGGCGAGCGGCACGCCCTTCGGGACCACGGCGATGTTAGGTCCGCGCACGATCTCAGTGCCCTTCACGCCCTTGCCCGCAGTCGCACGGTAGAGGAACATCGCGTCGTCTATCGGGAACTTCTTCGGCGAGGGAACCGACGCCACTGGATTCTTCGTCGGCAGCTCCACCTTCCCGGTCAGCGCGGACGCCGCAGCCGTCTCTGGCGAGACGAGGTAGACCTGCGCGGACTTCGTTCCGCTCCGCCCCTCGAAGTTGCGGTTGTTGGTCCTGAGCGACACCGCCCCGGTGCGCGGGCTCATGTGCGCGCCGATGCAGAAGCCGCACGCGTTCTCGAGCATCCGGCACCCGGCCGCGTGAAGCACGGCGAGAGACCCGTCCTTCGCAAGCATGTTGATCACCTGGCGCGAACCGCAGGCGATTCCGACCTCGACGTCGTCCGCTACGTGCCTGCCCTTCAGGTAAATGGCGACGGTGCGGATGTCGCGGTAGGAGCTGTTGGTGCAGGAGCCGATGAGTATCTGGTTGACCTTGGTCCCCTTCATGGACTTGACGGTCACGACGTTGCCTGGACTGTGGGGCGCCGCCATCATCGGCTCAATCTTCGCCAGGTCTATCTCGAATACGTCGTCGTACCTCGCGCCACGGTCGGCCTTCAGCTCCACAAAGTCGCGGACGCGCCCCTGCGCGGCAAGGAACTGCTTGGTCACGCGGTCGGACGGAAACACGCTCGTCGTGACTCCAAGCTCAGCGCCCATGTTCGTGATCGTCGCACGAGACGGAACGTCCAGCGTGGCGACGCCGGGACCCGCGTATTCAAATATCCAGCCGACGTTGCCCTTCGTGCCGAACTTCTCAAGGACCTTGAGAATGACGTCTTTTGCGCTGACACCTTTGCGGAGTTTCCCCTTCAGGTATATCTGGCGCACCTTGGGCGTCGGGATGTGGAACGCGCCGCCCGCCATGGCGACGGCGATGTCTATTCCGCCCGCGCCAATCGCGATCTGTCCGATTCCGCCGCCCGTCGGCGTGTGTGAGTCGGAGCCGAGAAGCGTCGTTCCGGGCCTGCCGAAACGCTCTAGATGAAGCTGATGGCAAATACCGTTGCCGGCCTTGGAATATATGACGCCGTACTTCTTAGCAATGGACTGGAGGAAATCATGGTCGTCCGCGTTCTCGAAGCCTATCTGGACAGTGTTGTGGTCCACGTAAGAGACAGACACCTCCGTCTTGACCCGCGGCACGTCCATCGACTCGAACTGGAGATAAGCCATCGTGCCCGTTGCGTCCTGAGTAAGCGTCTGGTCGATGCGGATTCCTAATTCCGCATCTTTCGCCGGATCGCCTTCGAGAAGATGCGCTGCAAGTATCTTCTCGGTTATATTCTTTGGTTTGTTCATTTCGGCATATTATATCATATTCTCGGCCATCAGACCGAGAATACGGCATAAGCCAAAGCATTTTCTGCGGTTTCTGCAGGGAATCGCACCGAGAAGCATCTGCCCAAAGACTTCTACTTCACGTAAACAGTCTTGGTTTGCTCATTGCCGCTCGCGTCCTTCCACGTGAGACGATAGCGGCCTTTGAACCCGCGAAACGACACCTTGCCGTCCTTCGCGGCAACCTCGCCCTTCGTACGCCATTCGCCGTTGATGAGGGAATCGAGGACTTCGTATGCGGGCTTTCTGCTCATGTCGCGCCTGAACAGACCGGATATCTGCGGCTCTCCCGGGAAGCTGCACCCGTCAACAAGGTTCCACCACGTGATGCCTGCCACGGCCTTGTGCGAAAACCATATCCTGTAGAGGTTCCGCACGGCTGCGGCCTGAATAGCAAGACCCTTCGCGTTCGCCTCCGGCTGCGGTATCGTCACTTCGGAAATGTGTATGCGCCGCCCCGTGCGCGCCATCATGTCGAGCCTCGCGCGGATAGTGTCCGGCGAACCGACCCAGTTGACATCCGTGCTACCGGCGGCGAGCCGCTTAATGAGATTTGTATCCATTATGTGCATCTGGCATCCGACAAAATCGATGCGCACACCTTCCGACGTGAGGTCGTTCACCTGATTTAGGAAGTTCTCGTCTATGCTGTTCTCGTTGATGGCGAGTTCCGCCGTCTCAGGGAACGACTCCTTTGCGTCGAGGAGCGCCAAGAGCGGGAAGTCGCCCGGCATGATTCCCTTGAAACTCTTCCAGACCGGAAGCCCCGTGCGCGACTTGCCGTACTGCGCGAAGTCGCGTGCGGACTCATTCACCACGTCCCAGCTGTCCGCCGACTTGCCGAAAAGTTCGCCGATGTCGAGGACGCGCTTGCGCCAGAGCCGACGCATTTCGGAAGTCCAGACCGGGAGCGCCGCGCCAATCTCCTGCTCCGACAGCTTCGGGTACAGTTTTTTATTGCAGACATCGCGGAACGTCCACAACTCCCACTGTATCCACGTCCACTGGTAGTTCTCGTGGCGGGGAAGTCCGAATCCTTCAAGGAAATCCTTCTCCGCGTCTGGGCAGAACTTGTCGTACAGCCACTCCGGCCGGAAACCACCCGTGACTAGGATATGACCGTGCACACGCAGCCCCTTGCCTTTCAGGTAGTCAATGATCGGCCCGGGCGGCGGGCGCCTCCAGAACTTCTCCTTCAATGCCTTCTCGCGCGTCAGGGAGTTCCAGTACTCCTCGAAATCCGCCTCGTACTTGCCCGGAGTGGCGCGGACGACGCCCGGCTCTGGTTCGTATTCCCGCCAGTAGAACGGAACCGTCCCCTGGTTGAAAATTCCTCCATCGCCGAAGGCTGCGGCATAACGCCTGTTCAGTTCCGTGGAGCCGAGCTGCCCGAAGTTGAACGTCGAAGCGCCGAAACGGAAGTCATGGGCGATCTGCTCGTAGCGAACCTCCACGCCGTCGGGCGCAGAGACCTCAACCGTCGCATCCGCCTTGCGATTCGCCTCTATGTCTGCATCGATTTGCCGCTGAACGTCGTCGTTCCATATTTTCCAGTACGCATCGCTCATCACCGAACGATCAATCTGGACTACCGCGCTCGCACCCATCGTTGCAAGCACAAGCGCTACGGAGACAACTACTTTCCCCTTTACCGCATTTTTCATTCCCTCATTATATCAAATATCACGCTTCTCGCACAATATCGTCTATCCGGGGCATGGCTTTACCGCGTCAGCGTGGCTCGATAGAATCTTGTGCTCGTATTGATGATCTTGGACCAATTATCGTTGTCGCCAAGTTCTTCCGCACCATAGATCGTAATAATGCCGTTGTAGTCTTTCCCGTCAATGGAAGGCGTAGTTCCCGGATTGATTTCCGTGAACTTGAACCAAGACTTCTTCTCGGAAATTTCCGCATTGTCTGGAGCGCAGTTGAGGAGGTAGGCTGTTGCGGCAAGCGTGAGCGGATTGCCGTCAGCGTCGAACGCCATTGTCTGGATGTCCTCGCCTCCGAACAAGACATTGTAGGTCTTAGCCCAGTTCGCGAGTTTTATGAGCTCAGCCGGCTCGGACGTGGCGAACGCACCACTCGTGATGCAAAGATCGGCGGGCGTAGTGGTCTCCGTGATCTCCGTGTCCGGATCGTTCGGCCAGTCAGTCCAGCCGTTCGCTTTTGCCGTCCACTGCGACTGGCTCTTGACCACCTGACCGAACTCCAGCGCGAGGAAGCTTGCGCCAGTTCCGTCGCATGCGCCATCCCACCAGTCAGCGTCGACTTCGACTTCCTGCGCGCAGACGCCCGCCGGATCGTACGCCTTGAGGCCGACCTTGCTGTTCGTCAGCTTGCCGTCACCGAAATACGTGGCCTGGTCGAGCGTCAACGTGCCGCCGGCAGAAATCGAAACGCCGTCGAGCGTAATCGTGAGCGAGGGCTCCGCTTCGCTCTTCTTCTTCGAGTTCCACGCCACAATCGTGACGTCCATCAGGTCAAGCTTTGCGGAGGCGTCAAGATTTGTCAGCACCACGTATTCGCCTGTGTCGCCGCCGTCAGCGGAAGTAGACGTGCACAGCTCGAGCACACGCAGCTTATCGCCGATCGTCGTTGCCGTGGGCATCCAGTCGGAATGCGTCATGGCGGTGGCGCCGAACGTCTTCGCAATGAAGTGCTCGCCCGTGCCGTCGCACGCGCCGTTCCACCAGCCGGCATCGAGATAGACCTCCTGAATGAGCGTACTGTCCGCTGCATAGATGCGCAGATAAAGCGCACCGTTCGTGAGCTTGTCGCCTGCTGGGAACGACGACGCCGATATCTTCAGCGACGCGCCAGGCATGAGGCTCGCACCGGTTCCGAACACGTATGTCAGCGACGCCTCGGCCTCGGACTTCTTCGAGTTCCAGGCTACGATCTTCACGCCTTCGAGGTTGATTTCACCGTCAACGACGTTCGTCACGACGAGGTAGTCGGCGGCGTCGCCGTCGGCCTTGGGCGCGGACGTGAGAGCCTCGGCGAGGCGCAGTCCGTCATCGGCGTCTGCCTGCGGCATCTCGCCCCTGACCGTTACAGTGGCCAGGGCGCTCCATTCGCCGGACGGCGAAAGGACACGCGCAGTGAGCGACAGCCCTTCCGCGGGAACCGCGAGCCCTCCGGCGACGTTTCCGGGCGTCGCATACGAAAGCGCGAGGTTCCACCAGGCATCGGACGAAGTCGCGTTGCACTGGTGCACCTCCACCGCGATAACGTTCTCGCCTTCGACAAGCGTGCCCGCCGGGAATGAGAACACAGCATCCTTCTCGCCCAAGTTCACGGCGGAGGAGAACGCGCTGTATTCGGTCGACGCGACCTGGTCGCGTCCGACTTCGACGCCGTTGATGTATGCGACATAGCCGTCGTCGCAGTCAAGCGCCGCCTTGAGCGACGTCATCTGGTTCGCTCCGGCAGGCATCATGAACGTCTTGCGGAAGTAGTAGGTCGTGACCTGCGTGCCGGACGAACCGCCGCCGACATAGCGGTTCAGCGCTGTCGCGAATGCGCCGGAGCCGAATCCAAGGCGGCTCGCCCCGGACTTCCACGACGAATCGTCGTATGCGCCGTCCATCCAGTCGTCAGCCGGCTTTGCGCCGTCCTCCGAATACTTCCAGACGTCGCCCTTCGACATCACCGGCACGTACACAGGCTCCGGCGAAGCCCCGGAGTATTCGACGGCGCCCGCGGCGACCGCGCCGCCCGCGCTGCGCGGATCACTGCCGTCGAGCGTGTAGTAGACCGTGCCGGATTCGCCGCCCGTGAGATAAAGCATGTCGTCGGCGGACACAGTGGCGCCGTCGGAGACAGCCGCGCCCGTCCCGTTGACCGCACCCGGCACATCTACGCTCGGATACCATCCGCGCCTCTTGTACTCGGCGAGCAGGTAAGGCAGCCTGTTCTGGATGAACGTGAGGCGGTCGTTGCAGCTGTCGAGCCAGCTCTGGCGCGTGCGCTTGGTTTCGTACTGGTAGCCCCAGCGCGCGGACTCGCACACGATGGCGTCGTCTATCTCGGCCATGCGGGCGCGGTAGCGCGCTTCCGCCACCGGCGCGGTAAGCGCGCCGCCCTCCTTGATCATGTGCTTGTAGACGAGGTCCGCGAACACGGTGCGGTACTCCGCGTTGGTCATCAGCTCGTAGTTGAGCAGGTTCGGGTTGAAGTTCTCGAAGGCCCGGTAGTCGCGGCCCGTGCCAGTGATCTCCGCCGTGCCGTAGATGAGCGAACGGACGGAGTCGTAGCCTCCGCCGAAGCCCATCGAATGCTCCGCGTCGTGGCGGTTCCACATGAAGCCGTCCTCCTTGCCTTCGCCGTCCCTGCGGTTGCGGAACGCGAGGATGTTGTTCGGCATTCCGCCGCCGGTCACGGGCGAGTCCGAATCTTCGGCATAGTGCGCGGTGAGCATGTGCTCGATGAGGTTCGTGACGTTGAGGAGAACCGGATACTCGGGATTGCGCGTTCCGTCGGGATTGAGACCGCGGACCTTGTTGTAGTTCGCCTCATGGCCCTCGCCGTAGCCTTCCTGCGTGGTGATGCGCCAGAGTTCCGTCCAAGCGGCGGTCTCGCCCTCGACAACTCCAGTGTTGTAGCCGGGCTGCGAGGTGCGGACGACGTCGTAGTTATCTGCCGCGCCTCCGTTGTAGCTCTCGGCGTAGTTCTGGTCGACGCGCTCCTCCGTCTGGTACAGGCCCCAGTAGACGCCGTTGATGAAGAGGTTGTAGTAGCGGCTGCGGTTGTATGTCGTGCCCATCGCGCCTTCGGAGTCACGCGAGAAGCATTCGTGGATGAACGTGTCGCCGTTCTCGTTGTTCGCCCAGGAGTAGTTCTGGGAGGTGCGGAAGTCTATCTTCTCGAACTCGTCCGCGCCCTCGTCCCCGAACAGCGGATGCTCCAGCGTGCCCATCCCGTACTCGCTGCGGAAGAACAGTCGGAAGGAGTGCTTCGGATGGTTCGCGCCTCGGCTGAACGCGCCGCGTATGCGGATGCCTGCCGAAACCGAGAATTCGTCGGTCGGATCCATCGGGTTGATCTGCTCCGCCATGGTCTGACGCTCCCAGATGCGTCCGTTGCCTGTTGCGTTCACGTAGATGCCTATCGCTCCGTCGAAGAGGTTCTTCGGGTCGATCACCAGCGAGATCGTGCGCGTATTCTCCGTAAGGCCGCGCCTCAGGCGGGCCCTCGTGTCGGCGTCGCCTTCCGTGACGGCCCTGTCGAAGCCATAGCGCATCCACTGGCTGTTGACCGCCTGGTCCGCCGGGAAGCCAGCAGGGACGGACGCGTCCTGGCTGATCACGTCCTCGTAGAAGAGATAGGTCGCCGAGGCGTCGACCTGCAGTATCGAATCCACGTCGGGGACCGCCGCGCGGACTACCGTCGTCCTCTCCACGTGGATCGGCGTCACGTAGCGGAACGTCGAGGCGGCGCCGATCTTGGGCGACGTGCCGTCGAGCGTGTAGTAGATGACCGCCGAGGCGTTGTCCGGACAGGAAAGCGCGAGGTCGAACGCCGACTCCTTCCAGCCGTGCGCCTCGCTGAACGCCACCTTGGGCGTGAAGCCGGTGCGTCCGCTTCCGCTGTTTGCCGCGCCAGGCGTGGGCTCTGTGAAGTAGACGAACATATCGTCCGCCATGTCGTGCACGAGTTCCGCGGAGAGATAGAACTCCGTGTCGCCTATGGCGTCGTTCTCCGCCGTTATCTCAAGCGTGTTGACGCCTTCGAGCACGTACGCCGCGTCCACGAGGAACGTCTGCGGCTGGAGCGCGACTGCCGGCAGACGCGCGGACGTCGCAGCGACCGTGGCGACGGCATGCCCGTTGACACTGGCCGTGAAGCCGTCGGCGTACTTGACGAGCAGGCGAAACACGTCATTCGCGTTCGGCGCGTCATCGAGCGTGAACGTGGTCTTCCACTCCAGCGTCTTGGAGACTCCGACCATCTCGGACGAAACGTCCGCCGCGACCTGCGCGCCAAGCGCGCCCGCGTGTACCACGTCGCCCAGCCCGACAAGCTGGAACTCCGACGCACTGAAGCCCTTGCGGCCCTTCGACGCGCTGAAGTCGAGCGCAAGGCCGCCGCCGGCGTTGAAGTAGCGCAGCTCCACTTCGTATGACCCCGCCGCAAGGTTGAACGTGGCGGTTGACTGTCCGTAGCCGCGCGAGCCGCGGCTCTCCCAGCCCCAGGACCTGTCGAGACGCGTAAGCTTCGCGCTGAAGCCGTCGTCGGAGCCGACCGAGAACGTCCAGTCGCCGCTCTCGGGGATTGTCACGGTGCCGGTGATCACGTAGACGATGTTATCGCCGGTGGCACCGGGGAAGCCCTGGTACAGCGAGGTGTCGAAGTCGCATGTCGTTCCGCTGCCCGCGAAGGCGACAGTCTGCACGGTGTTCGTCACGGGATACCCCGCCGACCACGTCGAAGGATCGAGCAGGCATGCGTCCACTGCGTCCATGTGCGCGATGGACTTGTTTATCTTGTAGCTCACGGCCTGGAACCCACCTGCCACGGCGCTCATGCCGACAGGCCCGTCCACCTGCTTCCACTCGCCCGATCCAATCCGGTATTCCGCCGCAGATGTGGGCGAAACGAGCGTGCGCGAAAGATGTCCGCGTCCGTAGGAAATGTCCTTCACTCCGCCCGGCATCTTGATCTGCTGGACAATCGTCCCGGCATCGGCTGCCGACGCGAGGAACACCGTGTGCTTGCCGACGTCGGTCGAAATGTTCGCCTCGACGTGCGCCTCGTCGTCGGCCCAGTTGTCGCAGAGCTTGTCGCCGTCGAACCAGACGATCTTGTAGCCCTTTGCGGGGACGATGCAGCTGCCTTCGATCTGCGTCCACTTGCTCGTCTTCTTCGTCGGATCGTTGCCCATGTACCATCCTGTGAGGTCGGCGGGCGCGTCGCCGGAATTGTACAGCTCAACCCAGTCGAGCCCTTCGAAGCCGCGCTTCGTGCGGACCGTCACGCCGTTCTTCGCCATCACCTCGTTGATCGTGATCGTCGCGGCGACGTTCACAGGCGTCGGACGTCCGGTCTCCGGGAGCGTCATGTCGTCGTTTACGACAAAGGTCAGCGAGGCGACGTCTATCGCCCATCCGGCGTCCGGCATGAACGCCACGGTCACGACAGAGCCCTGCTCTACGACGTAGCGGCCATCTCCGTCGGGAAGGACGTCAACGCCCGCGACCTTGACGGACGCTATGGAGTAGTGGTCGAGTGCGGGTATCGTGAGAGTCTTCATGACGGCTGGCGTCTCAGAGTCGGCGATTGCGGACAAAGAAGACACGTCGCCCCTTCCGGTGAACATGACAGAACCGGTCATCTCGGACGTGTCGACTATCTCAAGCCAGTCCTCTCCGTCGCACCGGAGAACCGTCCCGTCCACGCTGTACCTGGCGTACGAGACGCCGCCGACATTCTTTATCACCATCGTCAGCTCGACCTCTCTGTCGCAACGCGGTTCGACGCCGGTCAGCGTCTTCCACACGCTGCCTTCGCCCTCCGGGTTCTTCGCAAGGCCGCAGTAGTTCGTCACGCCGGAACCGTCCACAAACATGGACATGCCGCACCGCGATCCGGGGGTTATAGCCGGGATTTCCTCCGACACCGTGAACTTTGTGGAAAACGAATACGTGAGCTGCGCGGTATCCGGGGTCTTGTGCACGGCCGGGTCGAAAGTGAGATGCCTCATCTGCGTGACGGGATCCACCACCAGCTTGGCATTGTCAAACGTGGCGTTCTCGGTGCCAGTCCACATGCCCTGTCCGTCGACGACCTTGTCGGATCCGTCCGCAGGCCATGAATCGTAGTTCTCTATGCCGGCGTCGAACCAAGAAGCCGCCAAAGCTCCCCCCAGCGGCAACACCGCAGACAGAAGCGCAATCAATTTCATGTTCATTTTCCAGTTCCTTCCTCCGCGCTTTGCGCGGCGTCAGCAACAAACAGTTAGCGGACTATGATGGACAAGCCTCTTCCGGCGTTGAGCTTTCCTCCACCTGTGACGAATTCTGGATGGGTTGCGGACGATATCTGCCCGACAAGCTTCACGCCGTTGTAGGTAATCCTCTTGATCTTAGCTCTCACGCCGTCATCAAGATTGAGCTTTGCGCCCGACGATACATCGAACGAAAGGTTTTCCAGCAGCAGCTGCTGATTGGCTACGGCAGGGCGAGACGTGCCGATCTTCACATTGTCAAGGAGCGCCTCTCCATCTTGCTCGGCGTCGTCATACGTCGGCACGAGCGAGACAAACGAAAGCGTATGCGTTCCTGCATTCGGAACGTTGAACGTCACTGAACGCGTGCGCCAGGTCCTGAACTCTTCATGCCCCGTATCAGGGTCTGTCGTGGTCGATGAGCGGACCGACTCTGATTCGTATTTCGTTTCGCCGTCGAACACAACTCCGACCTTGGCATACCAGTTCGGACGGCCCCACTGCGAGTCGTTGTACCAACGGGCGGCGAACTGGAATTCGACTGTGACTTCCGTGTCGTCGGCCTCGGTGACAATCACACGGGAGATCGTACCCGGTCCGACGCTCGACGTATTGCGCAGGAACGCGGCATGGTAGTTGCCCTCGCCGTTAATCTGACCGTTGTTCGAGAAATAGCCGCCGTTGCAGCAGATACCAGAGCCGTCGCCCTGGGCCGATGCGAACGTCCAACTCGTCAAGTTGGACGAGAAGTATGCGCTATCCCTATTACAGCGTCTGTCCTTGTTGCTGTCTTCCGTAATGCCTGTCGCCGGCTCGAAGTCACCGTCGGCGACAAGCGTCACCGGAGTCTCGACGGTTCCTACGGAAATTCCGAACGTTCCGCCGGCCACCACGACCCTCCCGGTCGAGGCTGTGTTCCCTTCCGATGCAAGGCAAAGATCAAGAAGCCCGTCGCCCGACTTCACGACTCCTGCGCCCGCGTCGACGATGCGCGCTACGCGGACTACTTGGCCGTCGTCCACGACGATCGCGTTGCCGGACGTGGACAGTGACGTGGACAGCGTCCCCAGAGTGACGGTTCCGGCAGATGCGTTCCTGAGGACAGCGTCGTTGACGAGCGCGACGTTTCCGCCATCAGGCAACTTAGCGGCAAGCTTCAGCGTAACTCCGTCAGCCGTCGTCGATCCGGCGTATGAGGCGTTTGCCGCGAGCGTCACTTCGGGCAGCGTAGCGTCGCCCTTGAACGTCATCGAACCGTAGCCCGAAATCGGAGATCCGATTGTCACAGGGCACGCGGCGTCGCCATTCTCCGGAAGGACGTCCACCGTTCCGCCCGCTGCCTCGGCAACGACGGACATCGCCGACCCAACGCGGAAGAGATCAACGGGCTCGGCCGCACCCTTGCGCATCTTGAACGTTCCGCCGGCAAAGCGGAGAACCGAGTTTGCGGAATGGGACGCGTCACCGTTATTAGGAAGATAAGACGGGAATCCCGGAGCGCAGAGAACCGCATCCTGTCCAATCGTCCAATCCACGTCGCTTGCATTGATTGGCTCCCAGTTCGGAGTGGAATCCGTAAAGCGAAGCTCCGTGTCGACTCGCACCACCGTTCCAGAACCCTGTACGACGCGGTTTTGCGCGCCGACGACGTCGAAGTAGTCTGCGACGATCGGAAGAGCTCCAGTGAACTCCACCGTTCCGCCAAGGGAGCCAACGGCGTTGTTCTGGACAGTGAACTTGCGGAATTTCGACGGCGTCGAGACGTCGCCGATTACGATCTTGTTGCCCGGCCTGGACGCGGCCGCGCCGGCAATGCCGTCAACGCGCGCCGCGAAGTCGAGGTAGGCGACTTCGTTGTTCGTGAACACAATCTGCGGATCTGCTCCCTGTGCGGCAGCATGCGCATGAAGCGCGAACTGACCGGGCTTCCAGTCCGTCACGCGAAGTTCCTTTTCGATGTCCTCGACTTCCGTTCCGGCGATCGTCAGCACGTTGCCATCTTCGGCATATACACCCTGCGCCGTAAGTCCGGTCGTGGTCATTTCCGTGACGCCAATCGGATTAGCCAACGTAGCGTTGTCCGCCGCGATGGAGAACTTTCCGCACTCGTTTCCGCCCGTCGAGTCGCCGAAGACGATCAGCGCGCCGGGATCGACCGTGGACGCCGTCGCCGCGCGGATGAGTCCATTACGGCAGGTCAGGCCGTCCGCGAACACTCCCGTTCCCGCGAGATTGAACGTCCCGACAGAACGCTTCACTAGACTCACGGGGCCAAGCGTGCTGCCCGAGAATGTCATTTCCGTTCCTGACTCGAGCGTGAGATCGATTTCGGACGGAGAAACCGCCTCGACAGTTCCCGACCCTTCAAGGCCGTTGAGTTTCACGACCGACGCGGAAAGGGCAAGCCGCGAGTTCGCAGCAAGGGAAAGCGAACCGTTCACCCGTTGCTGCGCGGCATACCGCGCAACAAGCACTTGCCCTTGCACTCCGCTCGTCGTCGTAACCGTATAGGAATGCCCGGCTCCCATCACCATCGGGAACGGCAGCCGCAGGTAGCGCCAGCCATTCACGGCGATTCCAGCCGACTTTGGCGAAAAGCGAACCTGCATGACAGGCGTCTGGTTCTCAACGACGCTGACGCGCACTGCATTGTCAAACACTCCGCCAGCCGGCTCGGGGAGTCCGAGATGAGTGACGTAGAAGTCTGCCTCCGGCAAAATCGTGCGGGAATCGCCGTCGTCGAAGAGTTCGCTTACGGCATTGCCGGTCAGAGAAAGCGTTCCCGCCTCCACCGAGGCGTTGCCCGCCACCGTCACCGCGCGCGAGAACACAAGTTCGCCTGCGCCCTTCTTGACGAGACTGGGCACGACGATGTCCGAATCAAGCGTCAGCGTGCCGCCCGATGAGACAGTCACGTCGGCTGCGGCGCTGAACACGACTGCCCCGCCGGTGATCGTGCGGGTCGCGGAATCGTTCTGCACGAGCGCCAGTGCATGGATGTCTCCGGAGAGGACAATCGTCTGCGTAACGGCGCCCGACGCGAAAGTGATGGTGGGGCTTACGCCAGAGGCGACCACGCCATCCTGCCAGTTTTCGGCATCGGACCAGTTGGCCGTCGCGGCTGTCGATATCCAGACACCGTCCACGTCCTCGCCTTCGCCATCGAGAATTACCGGCCCGTATGCCGCAAAAGAAACTCCAGCCACAGTGTCGTGTTCGGCCTTGATCCAGTCCGCCGAGGCGACGCCGTTGTAGATTCGCAGCTCGTCGAACTGTCCGTTAGCGAAGGAATACTGGTAGTCATTGTGGAAGGAAATGCTTCCACTGTCATTCCAGGCCCCCATATTGCCAAAGCCAAGCATTTCAACATTGCTGCCGTCGCCGATTTCAATCGCGCTCGTCTTTGCGTTGCTGG
>Ga0310690_10003318_pt1 | contig 24342 bp, 17 predicted proteins | sample AusTroGonzalo_MG_2_FD_207661 | JGI IMG/M metagenome (GOLD analysis project Ga0310690, IMG submission 207661) | Bovine rumen microbial communities from tropical cattle in Woodstock, Queensland, Australia - Gonzalo_04 (v2) (version 2) | ecosystem: Host-associated > Mammals > Digestive system >... | reverse complement strand
GTTACTACAACGAGAATCGGATTAAGAAAAAGTTGAACGGAATGAGCCCGGTTCAATACCGGACCCAAAACTATAAGTCTTATTGTTAAATCCGTCCAACTTTTGGGGCGCACTTCAAAATGACCAAACCGGGTGCAAAACGGAGGTAAATGCACCCGGGCTACTCGTTCAAGTGGTTACAACTGCACTAAGGCCAATTCTCCCGAAACACTATGGTGCAACTTTGCGAGATCACCTGGCTGGACCGGGAATATCACCGAATAATCCTGGCGATTGAGTTCGAAAGGCCCTTCCGACCAATGTGTCAGATGGATTGTATCGTTCTTCCATGAATGAAGAAGCACATTCTCTACAAGAACGGGGTCATCATATATCTCGCTAATTGCTTCAGGAATCTCTGTGATGTTCTCAATAATAACGACTGGCTTCGGTTCCTTCGGCAGTTTGGACAATTTAAACATCGAACCAATAGCATCATTCTTATGGAAAGACGTAGCATCCCAGTGTATGACAGGCCGTCCTTGTTGCTTCTTCAGCCGCTCGGCTTCGACGCCATTACCAAGTACTTGATAGTCCGGCTGCAGCATTTTCCCCAATTGTTTAATGACAATTTGCGGGTCTGATGATTCAAGGATATGTGCTCCATATCCCAAACAGCATGCTAATTCATTCTGGATGTGTTCATCCAGCTCTTGGACGTGCTGCGCCATAGTTTTTTGATCAAAAATGCTCATAATAACTATTTGTTAAATTGATGTTATATGGAACTTAAAGTAATGGGGTTTACCTGTCTTAAGGTCATTTACAGTAGAAAATGGTAGCCAATCAGGTACCAGATAAGAATTCTTTAATAAAAAATGATTGTATCTTGAGCGTTGTGTCACATAATCCGGTTCATGGACTGTGTCTTTCCAATCTACTTTTTGAACAATCATTCCGGAGTGAATGCGGAATAAACGATCAATACACGTCGATGATACTGGCGACTGCCAATAAGAATCATCGTTTGTGAGGAATACCACAAATCCTTTACTTATCTTTCCTTCATAACTACTTTTAAGTCTTTCCAGCCTATCTACATCTTTCCAGAACAAATACCTATTTATGTCTTGTGCGTTGTGGGGTCGCAACTGATAGTTCCCACACAACCCGGCGCATGTCATAGCCTTTGTTTTGTATTTCAATTCAATGGGATAAAGAATGCCGTCTTTTTCTACAATAATGTCAATGTGGCATACTTTGCCAACCAATACTGGGTATTCCAAAAAGCAATTATACCCATTTGCTTTTAACGCTAAGGCTAAAGAGTGCTGAAAGTCAGCTTCGGAATAGAAATACTTACGGTTGTTTGCCATTGATTGGACAATACTGATTAGTTCTGCTGTAGTCATTCTGGTGATTGTTTAGTTGTGTATTAAAATAGTTGACAAGGAAGTGTGTCCTCTTGGTACATGTAGAACACGCCTCAATTGGCATTTTCTGTCGATTAGCATTCCAGTTTTATCATTGCTCTATATTTTCGACGGCCTGCGGCCGTATTGTTCAGAGGGCTTCGCCCAAAAATTAATATTCTAATGCCGGACGCATTCGCATCCGGCTGCCGGGCTGGGCTTACGCCCTGGCCCGGCTATTATTCTGTGACGGGACGGACAGAGAACCCGAAGTAGCGGTTGCTGTAGCTCCTGAGGACATTGTCGGAATTGAAGATGACGTACCACGCGTTGAGCGGGGCGTCCGTATTGAGGGACGAAGACCAGTAGTTGCCTTGGGAACCGACACGGTAGAGGTTGGCGCCGGCCCGGTAGCCTGCGGCAGGAAGGAAAATAGACTTGTCTTCGTAACCTGACATATTGCTTGTTACTATACGACCGGCGATACTTGTTTCGTTGTAATCGCTTGTCCAGGTCCAGGTACAATTCTCCTTAAGCTCGGTCCACTCTGCGTTTGTCGGCATGCGCCAACAGCCGCCCCAGTTTGCGCTGGCGGCATCGTCATCCGAGTCAAGAATGGTCTTGTTATCAGGAGAACCGGAACCACTCCAGTAACTTGTAGTACAGTATTTGTTTAGATAATGGCTACTACCGTAGCACCACTTATAGGTGGACCAATCGTAAGACATATCAGGCTGTGTTTCACCCCAAGCGAAATACCCACCATACCCCTCCGGTTTGGTGGCGCCAACATTGCAAGAGGCCCACTTAAGGCCAGAAGGCAGACCGAGATCTACGGCTTCCGCAGAATCCGGCTTTGACAGGTAGAGTTTTACCGTTACCATACACGCGGCACTTACGTTACTACCATCATTGGCCCTTACGGAAATCTTCGTCGAACCGGAAGAAACGGCTGTGACCTTGCCGTCAGAATCAACTGTGGCGACTGATGGGGAAGAGGAAGTCCAGGTAAGACACTTGTCCGTCGCATTATTCGGGAGAACCGTGGCCGTCAAAGACACAGGGTCGTCCCCTATGTATATCACCAACTCCATCTTGTCAAGAGTTATAGACTCTACTAACTGAGCTATAGTTACTTCGCATGATGCCGTCTTAGCCCCGTCGGCGGAATAAACCGTTACCGTTGCCGTGCCGAGGGAGACGGCGGTGACTTTTCCGGTGGCGTCAACGGTGGCGACGGATGTGTCGGAAGATACCCAGGTCAAGCCTTTGTGGGTGGCGTTCTCTGGCAGAACGGTCGCGGTCAGTGTTGCCGACTCTGTTTTGCCCATCGTCAGGATGAGCGTCTCGGGAAGCGTTATTTCGGATACCGGCACAACGGCTCCGTACACCGGCCGCACGCCGAGGCCGAAGTAGCGGTAGCAGTTGTCGCTTTGCCGGGAGGTTTGGCTGAAGAACGGTGAGATTGAGTAATATGTGCCACCGTCAGATATGGATGAGGACCAGTAGTTGCCGATTGTGCCTTCGTCAGAGAGACTGGTGCCGGTGCGCATGCCGTTGGCGGGGAGGAAGATGGAGTTGCTTGTATATCCGCTCATTCTGCTGGTGATCGTATATCCATTGACTCCATTCCTGGTGGTCCAGGTCCATGTGCAGTTGTTGGTGTTCATCAGTTCTGCCACCTCTTCTTTAGTCGGCATTCGCCAGTCGTCACCCCAGATTGTGTGGGCGGCATCGTCCTCCAAATCCAGCACCAGCTTGTAGTCAACAGTTCCATAACCGGCATCAAGTACGTACTTCGAGAAGGGGCCGTTTTTGGCGGTACCGTACAGGTAGTTCGCCCATTTGTATTCATTCTTCGGAGCGATTTCACCCCAGGCGAAGTAATCGCCGTATCCTTCTGGCTTGCTGGCGCCGAGGTTGTAGTTTGCCCACTTGACGCTGAGGCCGAGGTCGACTGGTTCGGGAGGAGCGGTGTCTATCCAGTCCTGTGCCTTGCCAAGGTCGAGCATCTTAAAGGTACCGCTGCTGGTAACGGTATTAATAGCGCCGCCGGTCTTTTTGGTGAACATAAGAGCACCGTAGGAGTCATAGCATTTTACCGATATGCCGGAGTCGAAGCTGACCGGCAGGATGGCGAAGTAAAAATCCCCCTCTTCGCCGTTAGTGGCGATGGTGACGGAGTTCTGACCGCCGGATGCCGGTTCGACCGTAAGTGCTCCGCCGGAGCCGCAGGTGATCTTCAGGTCGCCGTTGCTGCCGGCATTGATGATTTCCCCGTTGTTGCCGGAGAAGACCACCGTGTGAACGTCGGCCGCCGAGGTGAAGCGGAGGATGCAGGCTGCGTTCCTGAAGCGGAGGCTGGGCTCCTCAAGATCGTCGGAGAATGCCGCGCAGACGTGTGCCTGGGCGAAGGAAGTGTAGCGTTGGTTGCTTTTGACCGGCGAACTCACGTACATGCATTTGTCGGTGCTGGAGCTGCTTTTGAGCTGCGTCGCCCCATAGACGGCGTTGATGAATTCGTCCGTGCGGCCGCGGGGGATTGTGACGTAGGCGCTGCCGCTTTCGATGGTAACCTCGGCACTGGCCGGGTTGGACTGGTTCGATTCGGTGTAATACTTTATCTGGTCGCCGGCGGTCCAGCTGACGCTGCGGCTGCTGCCGGTGCCGGAGATGTCGGTTTTCGTCAGCCCTTCGAAAGAAAGGGCGTATCTTCTTGATGCCTCAGGAATGGACTCGTTACCGATTTCGTTCACGCAGGAGACTGCCAGCGCTATGAGGACAATGGTTTTGATGAGATTCTTCATAATGCTGCAGAATTAAGGGTTAACGGTCCAATCAACTTCTTCGTACTCGTAATCGTCGATGCCGGAGTTGTAGCTGTCGCATACGAGACTCCCTGCCGCAAACTCGCTCCAGTCGGCTTGCGGTCCAAGATAGATGCTTTTCTTTTTCATATTGTGGATTGTTTCAGTGCATATATAAAGCGCGGGCGAGGCTTGTCCGGTAGAGGTCGTAGGAAACCTTTGAAGAAACAAGTCACGCCCGCGAATACCCTTGCGGGTATCTATTGCGGGCGTTCACGACTTGCCTGACTCTTCAACTAGAAATTTCCTACGTTTCTACCCGGTCAGAGCAAATTGCAAACGCTAATCTGTCTATGTCTCAGGCCTTTCGGCCTGCAGAGACAAATATAGCGTTTATTTCCAAAAACTCAAATGACTAGTAAAGGGTGATTGACTCTACGACTTTGTTGCTAACCCATATGTGGCCGCGGTGAGTAAAGTCGTCGCCATACAGTGAGTAGCACTCGGTTTTTCCACTACCGGAGCTGCGGTCGATGGATATCAGGGCCGTATAGAAATCCTTAAAAGAGTGCGCGTCAATGCCCAGCTGGACGAGTTCCCATGGCATGCCGACGATTACTTTTCCAGCCAGGAAGGCATCGGCGTATTTCTTGCCGTACTTGGTTGTGAGGGCGTCCTTTGCCTTTGCCGCTGCCTTCGCCGCTGCCTGTGCCTTATCTATCTTGCCCTGCTCGGCGGCTGCTACGGACGCCATATCAAACTCATCCAGTTTCTTATTGTCTTTGTACATGGCAACCAGTTTGTTGTCCTTGTCTAAAACGTTTCCTTCTATGAATGAGACGGCAACTATATTGTCGAAACCCAAATATTTGAATTTAGCCTCGTCAAAGATTTCTTTGAGATATTTGCTTTTGGGCGCACATTTTTTATAGGCATTCCCTTTCAGATAGTAGAGATACACCTTTCCTTTGAATATTTCTCCATTATTGAAATAAACATAGCCCTTCAAAATTTGCCGGCGCAGAGTGTCATTAACTCCTTCCCAGGAGTTTTCGCCGATTAGAGACAGAACACACTCTTTTTTTGCTCCGGTTGCAGTGTCCATGTCTATAACTTCCAATTCCGGCGAATGCAGGCTGATGCTTCCAAGATTGCTCCATTCATCTCCATTTAAGTAGTCTCCATTATCGTTAATGTCGATATAAGATTTTATTTTATTCTCATCAGGAGTTCTGCCGCATTGTACCTCTACCTGCGAATTGTCCGGGAAGATGATGGAATACTCATACAGATTGAAGGTGTTGACAATCATATCCATGCCTTTAGGGGCTGCGGTGGTCTTCCTTAATGCCTTGTACCATTCATTGACGGTCAGGTAGTACCAACCGGACTTATTTGGATTTTGTATTACCGTAAGGAGCGCGGGAGAATCACCGGGTGCATACCTATAATACGAGTTGGTAAAGTCGATGACAGTACCGTCGGGATATTGAACAATGGCATAATCTCCCTTTACGAATAGATTGTGCCAGTCTCCGTATGAATCGTGATTATGTTTGTATTTAATAACGGTACTGTCTTGTAGTGTCAGTTGGAATTCACACAAGTTACCGTCATCAGCAAATTTGTAGTAATCGTTAACTTTCTGGGCGGAAGCCACGCAGATGTTTAAGAAGACTAAAAGTGCAATAGAAAGTAGTTTAGCCGTAGTTTTCATAATGACATTATTCTTTTGCAGCAAAAGTAACGGATGCCTCCCATACGACAAGTAGTCATTTTTTGTCATTTTATTTGGATTGTAACTAAACTTTAGTTACATTTGTCCCATGGGTACGAAAGAGAAATTGATAGAGAGGTTGAAACACCTGCCGAAAGACTTCACGTATGATGAAGCAGAGAGACTGTTGACCTTGTTCGGATATGTAAAGTCTAACAAGGGCAAGACTTCCGGATCCAGCGTTCTTTTCTATAAATCAGAAAGGATTCCAGTATTTTTACACAGACCACATCCTGGTAAAGAGATGAAAGGTTATGCAGTAAAACAGTTATTGTCAGAACTAATCAACAACGGAGACATCGAATAATGAACACTTTAAAGTACAAAGGTTACATTGGCTCGGTAGCGTACAGCGAGCCCGACAAGGTTTTCTTTGGGAAGATTGAGGGCATAGACGGTTTGGTGAACTACGAGGGCGAATCAGTCAAGGAGCTGACGGCGGCTTTTCATGAGGCGGTGGAGGATTATTTGATCTTCTGTGAGGAGCACAACTGCAAGCCGGAGAAGAGCTATTCCGGATTGTTCAATGTCCGGATAGCTCCGGATACGCACAGGGACATAGCCAATCTGGCGGCAGAGGCTGGGATTTCGATTAACGCTTTCGTGAAAAGGGCTTTGAACGAGGCCGTGCAGCATCCCTGGGTGGCGCCTGGGACGCTGGTACAGGGCTACGGGGCGGAGGCTCCGGAGCCGGCAATGCTCATGGAGCCTGATTCCGAGGTGCGCTATGGGGCCAGGGACACCGTAAAGCTATCCGTGCCGCAGAAGGACGTAGCCATGGCAAAGGAAATTGCCCGGCGTATGGGGTGGGATATCCTCTGATCCGCCAGGCGCTTAATTCCCGTTTTGCAGCTCGTTGAGGCGGGAGGCCATTTCTTCGCTGAGCTGCGGAAGGATGGAGTTGCTGCGCTCGATGATGTAGTCGCGGAGGGCGGGGCGGACGGGTTCCGGCGTGGCGGCGGGGATGTCGTAGTTCACGGTTTTCGTCCTTTCGGTGAAGGCCAGCCATGCATCGGTAACGTCCTGCGGGGTGCTCGCTAAACGCAGGGCCTTGCGAAACTCGGTGGCGGCCTGCCGGTAAACGGCGTCCACCTTTGCCTTGGCATCGGTCAGCGCGGCGACCAGCTCCGCCTCGGCGCGGTCCCGCTCGTCCAGCACGTTCTGGAGGGAATCAACTACGGTCCGGAGGGCCTGCGATTCCACCTCCACGACTTCTACTCTCGGCCCGCGGAAGAACGGCCATGCCAGAAGACCCACCAGCAGGGCGGCAAGCGCTATCTTCAGCGGCAGGGAGCGTCGTGCCAGTGCCCTCTCCAATGCCGATACTGACTGATAGCGGCGGGCGGGATCCGTACGCATGCAGCGGCGGACGATGCAGCCGTATCGGCCCGGGAATATGTCCCTCATCAGCGCGCCGAGGGAATAGATATCGCTTCTGCCGTCAATCGCCCCGCCAACCACCGTACCTCCGGCAATCAGCTCCGGAGAGGCGTACCCCCGGGTGCCGCCGAGGGCTTTCTGGGCGTAGGCGTCACTGTCGGCAAAGCCAAGGTCGATGAGTTTGAGGGCGTTGCCGGTGCGGGCGACAAGTATGTTCTCCGGGGTGAGGTCGTTGTGGACGACGCCCTTGCCGTGCAGGTATCCCACGACTGCCAGCAGTTCGCCAAAAATGCGCCTGCGTTCCTTCAGGGAGGGCTTTTCCGCCAGCCACGCCGCCAGCGGCCGGCCGTCCACGAACTCCTGTACCAGGCATGGGCCAACGGGAGACTCTTCTTCCCAGGTGAACACGTATGCCAGGGCAGGGTGCGACAGGCCGATGGAAAGCTCGTACTCTCGTTTAAGCAGCTCCAGACCTTTTGCGCCCGTTGCCGTCTTGAGCACGAAACGCTTTCCGGCACGCTCTGCCAGGTACAGGCGGCCTTCCTTCAAGACCGAGATGACGGTATATCTGCCGTCGTCCAGGGACGGCGTCACCTCGCGGAGCGTTTCACTTTCGAACTCTGACATAAAAAGACATTGTCGCACAAAGATATTGTTTTTATCTTTGTCACGCAATGTCAGTTTCTGTAAACATACCGGAGATCACGGCCCTCCGCGGATGCGTGGAAAGCACATACGGCCACACGCTTCAGACGCACAATGCCTTCATTGCGCTTGTGGACGCAATCGGCGCAACCCTTCATGAGCATCTGTCGGAGAGCACCCTGGAACGCCTGTGGGGTTATTCCACGCGCGAGGCGGGCGCCATATCCCTCCGTACGCTGGACGTGCTGTCCAGATATGTGGGCAAGGCCTCGTGGAAGGACTTCTGCCAGGGGCTGAAGGCCTCATCGCCGGTGGAGTCGGAGGAATTTTCCGGAGAATCTGTCGTTTCTATGCGCCTCAAGCCGGGCACCCGCCTGCAGCTGGGGTGGCTCCCCGACCGCCTGGTAACGGTAACCTACATCGGCCAGAACCGTTTCGTGGTGGAAGAGTCCCTCAACTCCAGCCTCAAGCCGGGCGACAGCTTCGAGTGCCTGCAACTCCAGGCGGGCCGGCCGCTGTATCTGGACCGCTTCCGCCGCGCCGGCTCGCAGGAGGAGGTGCGCTACGTGGCCGGTGAGCGCAACGGCCTCACGCTGGTCAAAGAGTTGTAAGCCGGAAGTAAAAGCTACAGCGCACCGATGACGCTGCGGTTCACGGCGGCGAATTTCTCCTCATCGACCTTGATGACCTGGCGGTCGTAGGTCATTATGCCGTTGACCTCTATCTCGACGTCCGAAATCTGGGTGTAGATGGCCGCGGAACAGCCCGTACTGATGAATACCTTGAGCATTTCGGCGAAGTCGGTGTAAACCTTCAGCAGTTCGTCGCCGCTGGCCACGACCTTGCCGTATCCCCAGTTCTTGTCCTGCTGCCAGAGGTGTCCGGGGACGGGGTATCCTATGCCGCCGTATTCACCCAGCACGCATACGAACTTGCGCTCGAAGACGTTCATGGCGGGGCAGGCGTAATGGTGGACATCCAGTATGTCGCCGCAGAGCTCGTAGTTACCGCCGGAGGACTCGTTGATGAGGCGGGTGGGATCCTCGCCGCGGGTGAATTCAACCACCTTGCGGGTGTCGAACTGCCCCCAGGCCTCGTTGAAAGGCACCCAGACGGTGATGCACTGGAATCCCTTGAACTGGGCGATGATTTCCTTCCACTCCTTGTAGAAGTTGTCCTTGGCATCCTGCGGGATGTCGCAGTCGGTGCCTCCCAGGAGGCTGTCGCTGGACCATTTATTGGCCGTGCGTGCCTTGATGTCCGCGCTGCGTCCGCCGCGTCCGCCGTGGTCGCCGATGCAGGGCATATCCTGCCAGACCATCACTCCGAGCACGTCGCACCAGTAGTACCAGCGGGCTGGTTCTACCTTAATGTGCTTGCGGATGGTGTTCCAGCCCCAGTCCTTCACCTTCTGGACGTCGTACCTGAGGGCGTCGTCCGATGGGGCGGTGTACAGGCCGTCGGGCCACCAGCCCTGATCGAGGGGGCCGAACATGAAGATGCGCTCCCCGTTGAGGGTCAGGCGCTTATATCTGTTGTGACGGTTGTCGATCTTGGGGTCGTACTGCATACCGACGGTACGCAGGCAAGTGTAGCCGGCAACCCGGTCGATTTCTTCTCCGTTCTTGAGGAGCGATATCTCCAGCCCGTACAGGAAGGGGGCGTCGGGGGTCCAGAGTTTGGGGGCGGCGACCTTGATGCTGCACCCGGAACCGTCGGCCTTGCTGCTGCCGACCACCGATTCACCGTCGCGGAGGGTGACGGCAACGTCGTCGTAATCGCCGATGGCGTCAACACTCACGCTGAGGGTGCTGTCCCCGGAGTTCCAAACGGGATAATACGATACAACGCTGGCCTTCGGGCTGATCGGCTCCAGCCACACCGTCTGCCAAATGCCGGTGACGGGAGTGTACCAGATGCCGCCGTTCTCGTTGACCTGCTTGCCGCGCGGCTGAAAACTGTCGTCGGATGCATCTTCCACCCTTACCCTGACCGTCTGCTTGCCGCTGCGCTTAAGGGCGTCGGTGATGTCGAAACTGAAGGCGGTATAGCCGCCGGTATGCTCTCCGAGCCGCTTTCCGTTGACCCATACCTCCGCCTTCCAGTCAACGGCGCCGAAGTGCAGCAGGACACGCTTGCCGCGCCACTTGGAAGGCACCTTGAACGTACGCTCATACCAAAGGGCGTTGTCTTTCCCAACCCTCTTCTGCACCCCGCTGAGGACGGATTCGGCGCAATAGGGGACGACGATGGAGCCCTCCGGCCCGGCGTAAGCCTGTCCCTGCGGCAGGATGGCATAAGACCACTCGCCATTGAGGTTGAGCCACTCGCCGCGCACCATCTGCGGACGGGGATATTCAGGAAGGGGAGTTGCCGGCTCCTTGACCTTGGCGCTCACAGCGTTCAGCCCAAGGGCAGCAAGGAAAATCGTCGTAAGAAGCAGTCGTTTCATAATATCGGAGGTGTATTGTTTTTACAAATATCCGAATTTTTTACCGAATCCCAAAGCGGTCATCTCTTGCAACAGAAAAGAGTTGTTTGTAGATTTGCAGGAGCAACGATGGAAATATGGTAAGCACCGCACTAATTACCGGGGGGAGTTCCGGAATCGGCCTCGAATACGCCAGGGAATTTGCGTCCAGAGGGTACGCAACGGCTCTTGTAAGCAACCGGGAGGCGGATTTGGACAGCGCTAAGGAGGCTCTGGAGAGCGAATTCGCTACGCCCGTCTATACCCTTTTCATCGACCTTGCTGAGGCCGGCTGCGCGCAGCGCATACTCGACTGGTGCGATTCCCTCAGCCTGCAGGTCGATGTGCTTGTAAATAACGCCGGCATGTTCTTCATGGAATACCTGGGCACGCAGAATCTCAGGAAGGCGGAAATCATGATGAACCTCCACGTGAACACGCCTACCGAGCTCTGCATACTCTTCGGCTCGCGGATGAAGGAAAGGGGCGGGGGCTACATCCTCAATATGTCATCCATGACGGCGAAGATTCCTGCCCCTGGGATCGCCGTTTATTCGGCCACCAAGGCCTATTTGAAGAGCTTCGGACGCAGTTTCTCCTATGAAATGCGCCCCTTCGGGGTCAAGGTCCTGACCGTCTGCCCGGCGGCCATCGACACGGACCTCTACCCCATCGGACCCGGCCTCAGGAAGGCCCTGCGCCGCCTGGGCCTTATCCGCAGTCCCCGTTGGCTCGTGCGCCGCGCAGTGCGCGCCCTCTTCAGCGGCCGCAGGGTAATCAGCCCCGGCCTTACAAACGCAATTGTCCCGGCGCTGGTGGCATTGATGCCCTCTCGCCTCATAGATCACATTGGAATGAAAAGAATACTCATATTATCCGTCGTGGCTACGGTCTTTCTGGCCGGATGCACTGCCACTATGCCTCGCGGCAACTGGAGCGAGGGCCCCTATAATGCATTGTGCGAGCTGATGAACGAATGCAAGGCGGAATCAGCCGCTGCCGGCCGCAACGTCAACTACGCAATTTTCGATTACGACAATACGACCGTCCTTCAGGATGTGGAGCAGACGGTCACGCTGTGGCAGCTGGAGAACCTTCGCTTCAACTTCAGCCCGGATGAGCTGTGGGATATCTTTGCGCCGTGCATTCCTGACCTGGACACCGTACTGGTGGACGCCGGAGCCGAAAACGTCACCGCCAGGATGCTGCTGACGGATATCGAATCCGACTACAGGGCGATGATGGCTTCCGCCGGAGTGTCCTGCGGAAACGAACTGTCCTCGGAGCAGCTGGCCGCCATCCAGTCCGGCGACGCCCTGCAGGACTTCAAGGCAAAGTTCTGGAGCCTGTTGGAAGGTGTGATGGAAACCTTTAGCTATGATACTTCAATTTCGTTACTCAGGGGCCTGAACCACAACATGGATTACGATGAATTCGCCGCACTTGCGCGAGAAGGCATTGCAGCGCAGGTCTCCAAAAAGCAGGTCAGGAAGATACTCCTTGAGAGCCCCGACATGGGAGTGGCCGGCAAGGTCAGCCTTGTTGTTCCGGACGGCCTCGCCCTTACACAAGACATGCGAAACCTCTACAAGGCACTTCCGGAAAACGGAATTGACGTCTATATCTTCTCCGCCTCGCTGGAGGCGCTGGTAGAACAGATGGCCTGCGACACCCGGTACCTCGGCCTTGATACCCTGCAGGTATTTGGGTACCGTATGGCCGGCGATTCTACGGGCAATATCCTTCAGGCTCTCAAGCCCGGTTACATCCAGCCCTACAGGGAAGGCAAGACTGAAGCGATAAGGGCTTACATAGCCCCGCAGTATGACGGCAGGGGGCCGGTACTGGTTGCCGGCGACAGCAACGGCGACTACTCGATGCTCACCTCATTCCCGGATATGCGCGTGGGGCTCATAATCGACAAAGGCCAGACGCTGGGCGGCATCGCCGACCTGCGCCGCCAGGCCCTGGAAGCCGAATCGACCGGCGTCCGCTCCACGTACGTCCTCCAGCGCCGCGCCGACCCCAAGCCTTCTTTCAAACGGAAATAGCTTCACCGTAGGTAATCTGCCAAATAATCAGTATATTTGAACATTTGGTAAATCACATACAGAATCGATATGAAAAAGTTGTTTTTCTACCTCCTGACGGCCGCAGCGCTGTTATCTCCGTTGGCTCTCAATGCCCAGAAAGCGGTCTATCTGGGACAGCTTGAAGGGGAGGGCCACAAGCAGAAGGGCCACTCCTATCAGGGAATGGACGTTCACGGCAATTATCTGGTCAGCCTGCAGGACAAAGGCGTAGCCACGATCTACAAACTCTCGTGCCGGGACTACAAGAAGGTGTCGCAGTTCCATCTTGCATCTTACGACGAGGTCAACCATTCCAACGTCCTCACCTTCGGCTGCGAGAAATACGACCCCAAGGACCCGTTCCCCCTGGCATACGTCAGCCAGTGCCACCGCAAGCCGTGGAGGGACATGAAGGACATTCTTTTCGTTGAGCGCATTGCCCCCGATATGAAGTCGTCCACCCTCGTACAGACTATCCTGTACGACGACGTCAACCATGACTTCGGCTATGCCCTTCAGTGGGTGATCGACAAGCCCAACCGCATGCTCTACGGCTACGGCAACACTATCGACAACAGCAATCCCGCCAACAGGCACCGCGTCATCAAGTTCCGTCTGCCCGCGTTCGAGGAAGGCAGCCACGTCGTCCTCAAGCCTGAGGACGCACTGGAGAATTACCTCATCGAGGAGGCGTCTGGCGGCTTCCGCTTCAACCCCGTCGGCCAGGGCCTGTACATCTATAAGGACAAGCTCTATATGCCCACCGGCGTAGCCAAATACGAAACCCCTTCTATCCTTTATGTCTGGGACCTCGTCAAGAAGTCCATGGAAGTAGTGGATCTCACCCGCTGCACCGCCGGAGAGCTTGAAGACATCAGCCGCTGGAACGGCCGCTTCATCATCCAGGGCCAGGACGGCCTCTTCCTTATCAAAAGCATGAAATAAACGGGGCCCTCAAAAAAGAGCCCCGAATACGACACGTCGTGAAGGACGTGTAAAGAACCGTCTGCCTGAAGGACAACCTAGAACAGCAGGTCGGAATAGATAGGATAATGGTCTGAGATGAAGGGTTTACCGGCGTACTGTTTGGTGACCACTTTGAATCGGCTGCTTGACTTGAAGCCGCTGTAATAAATGTAGTCGATTATATCCCGTCTGTCATTGCTATAGCCGTTGAATGAGCCGAGCGTATCGGAGTCTGCGGCATTATCCCGTGCATTCTTCATCAGGGCCGAGATGTCCGTAAGGCACTTGTCGTTCGGGAAGACGTTGAAGTCGCCAGTGAGGACCATCGGGTAGCCCTCAGGATTCATCTTCTGGATGTTGTTGTAAACAAGGGCGAGGCCTTCCTTTCTGGCGGTGGCACCCTTGTGGTCCAGATGGGTGTTGACGAAATAGAATTTGCGTCCGGTAGCCTTCTGCTCCAGCAGCGCCCAGGTGGCGGTGCGCCTGCAGGCCGCATCCCAGCCGTAGCTGGGGACGTCGGGCGTCTCGGAAAGCCAGTAGGTCCCCCATTCGATCATGTTGATGCGCTTGGTGTCGTAGAAGACGGACATCTGTTCGCCCTTCAGGACGCCGTCGTCCCTGCCCACGCCGACCATCTTGTAGTCGGGGCAGTTCTCAAGGATGTAATCCACCTGGTTCTGGTAAGCCTCCTGGATACCGAATACCTCCGGGTGGATGTCGAGTATCATAGCCGGAGTGGCGGGACGCCGGATATCCCAGGCATTCTCGCCGTCCTTGGCTTTGGAGTTACGGATGTTGTAGGACATTACGCGGAGGGACTTGCCGTTGAAGCGTTCGTTCTCCCAGTCGTCGGTGCGGAAGGGGCCCACGGGGAAACCCCAGCTGCTTGCAAGGTTGCCCTCGGACCAGTTGCGGAAGCAGTAACGGACCGCTGCCGGTTCGGGAACGTCGGGGCTGACTACCTCGATGGTATTATGGCTCTTGACCCTGCCGATAGCGGGATGGAATATCATATCGGTGCCGGCAAGCTCGAAGCCGGTGACGTCGCGGCCCCAGGGAGCGAGCCCCTGCTTGTCGGCTTTCATGGTGACTATTGCCTTGCCGTTTTCGTATTTAACACTCTCCAAGGTGGGGGCAACGGGATTGATGCCCTTGAGGCCGTATTCGCCCACAAGGGCGTTGTAAGCGAGGCGGAAGCCCACTTCCTTCTTCTTGCGGGGATGGATGCAGCCGAATTCGCCGCCGTCCATGGTGGTCACCATGCCGCTGTGAGGAATCAGCTCGAGCGCCTTCTGCTGGGACTCGCAGAGATAGCCGGAGGTGAACTCCTCCGGATTCTCATACGCGTGCGGCGCTATCTGGACGTAGTAGAACGGTGCGTCGGGGTTGTTGAACAGCCGGCGCATCATCGCCACATACTCCTGCTGGATACGGAGATATTGCGCGGGGCGGTATCTGTTGGACTCGCCCTGGTACCATATTATTCCCTTGAAAGTGAAGGGGATGAGGGGGTTGATCTGACCGTTGAACAGGGTGCAGGGAGACTGGTGCTGGCGTTTGGGAAGGTCTTTGCCGTCCAGGAAGGAGAGGTCGAATTCTCCGGGAAAACGGCTGCTGATGGTCTCCCGGTCCATCCAGGTTTCCATGGTGGAGCCGCCCCATTCGGAAATCAGAAGACCGACGGGGATGCCCAGTATCTCCTGCATCTTGAGGGCGAAAAAGTATGCGGTTGCGCTGGTGGAAGCCACGGCTTCGGGAGTGTTCTCATCCCACGAGCCCTCGCACTTGTCGAGCGGGACCAGGGATGCCTTGCGCTTGATGTGGCACATCCTGATCTGACGGTCGGGTTTGGCGGAGAGGATGATGTCCGTAGCGCCCTCCACAGGCTGGCCGCGGAAGCCTTTCATCGGCATTTCCATATTGGACTGGCCTGAGCAGAACCAGACTTCTCCCACCAGGACGTTCTTCAGAACGATTTTTTCGCCGTCGGAGATGGTTACGGTGTACGGGCCGCCGGCTCCGGGCGTCTGGATTGATGCCGACCACTTGCCGTCGGCGTCGGGTACGGCGACGGTCTTCTGGGACGTCCAGGAGGGGCGTATAGTGACCTTTTTGCCTGAATCGGACCAGCCCCAGACAGCCGCCTGAGTGTTCTGTTGAAATACCATGTTGTCGCTGAAGAACGAAGGCAGCGTTACCTTGGCCTGGGAGTCAATGCCTGCGGATGCAAGCAGGACAGCCAGAAGAATCGAAATGCGAAGTATTTTTTTCATGTTCAAATATAACAATCATTACTGGATTTCCCACCATTTTCCTTCCATTTTGCGGTCGGTGACACCGGGGCTGAGGCGATAGAGGGCGCATCCGTGGGCGGGGAGCTTTACTTCCCAGCGTTCCTTGTCTGCTACCTTGCCAACGTCCTGCCGGCGCCAGAGGTCACGGATGGCCTGCTCTCCGATGAGCCCGAGGTCGCGGGGAACGAAGCTTACGTTGCCTTCTTCATTCCTGAGGTTGAACAGGGCCACCGCGAGGTTGCCGTCTTCCAGGCGCTTGACATAAACGCACTGTGTCTTGCCGGGGCCGAAGACGTTGCGTACGCCCATCATCCCCAGCGGATCCTGGTTGACTTCCAGGACTTCGGGATTGCACAGGAGGCTGAGGGTGAAGTCGTCGATGGCGCCCAGGTCGCATCCTATAAGCATCGGGGAGGCGAGTATGGCCCACAGTGTGACGTGGGAATACTGCTCCCAGGGTGTGAGGCGGGTCCAGTGGGGAGTACCGCCCTCCCATCCGCCTACCTGGCCGAGCACCATCATGTCGGCGTCGGGCCAGTTGCCGGGGCCTGCAAAGCCTACCCAGGCGGATTCGCGGTCGAAGGCGATGTTGGATACGCTCGCCCAGGTATCCTGGATGTCGCCGGCCGTGCGCCAGCAGTGGGCGTATTGCTGCATATCGGGCGCCAGGCAGATACGGGTGGCGTTCGAGATGCTGTAAACCATGTCGCGGCCGGTGGCGTCCAGGGCCTCGCGCATGTCGCGCAGCCACCAGACGTCGTTGAGGAACCAGTCGTACTTAAGGTAATCGACGCCCCAGTCGGCCCACTGGCGGGCGTCGGCGCGGGCGAATGAGTATTTGCCGAAGCTGTGGAGCTCGCCCTTGTCGTATTTGGTGATGTCGAGTTTGTAGTTTTCGTCCACGATGCCTTCCTCCACCCACCAGTAGGTGCCGTCGGGGTTGTCGCAGGAGGAACCGATATGGGCGGCGTAGGTCGATATCCACGGGCCTGAGTATATGCCGAACTTGAAGCCGCGTGCGTGCAGGGAGTCACCCAGGGCCTTCATGTCGGGGAACTTGGCGTTGGGCTGGATGGCGTTGTATTTGCCGCCGCGTTTGCCCTGCCAGCCATCGTCTATGTTTACGTAGCTCCAGCCGTAGTCGGCAAGGCCCTTTTCGTCCATTATGCGGGCCGCCTGCAGTATGTTGTCCGCCGTTACCCTGTCGCCCCAGCAGTTCCAGGAATTCCAGCCCATAGGGGGAGTGAGGGCGATGCGGTCGCCGATTTCTATTCGGAGTTCGCGGGTGTCGCTGCCAAGGGCGTTGGTGGCGCTTATCTGCACGCGGTAGCTGCCTTTCCTGCTCACCTTACCTGTGATGATTCCCTTATCGGCGTCCAGTTTGAGGCCGCAGGGGAGGCCTTTTGCACTGAATTGCATCGGCCTTACGCCTGTCGCGGGGATGCGGTACAGGAAGTCCGCTCCAGGGCGGGCGCCGTACACTTTGGGCCCGTTGATGCAGGGAGTGTCGGGTGCCTTTGGGGTGAGGATGTATGCACTGTAATCGGAGACCTGCTGGGCCGTTGCAGCAGCACAAAGCAGTACTATTACGATAGAAGAAATCAGGCGTTTCATATATGGATAACGAGCAAAAGGGGCTTAACCCTACCGTTGCAAAAATAGTTATTTAATCCTATTTTTGTAATATGAAAAAGACGTTTTTCCTCCTCCTTTTTACATGCCTTTTCGTGACCGCCTGCGCGCGGCCGCTGGGCAGATGGGTAAACCCCTTCATCGGTACAGATTACACCGGTCATACGTCCCCTGCGGCCGCCTGCCCTCTCGGAATGGTGCAGCCCGGCCCCCAGAGCGGAAACTACCTCTGGAAGTACTGCAGCGGCTACAACTGGTCCGATTCGCTGCTGGTTGGATTCACGCAGAACCGCCTGAGCGGCACCGGCGTACCCTCGCTGTGCAACGTGCTGGTAATGCCGTTCTCCGATACATACGGGAAGGATTATGCAAGCCGGAAGAAAGGAGAGGAGGCCTCGCCGGGCCACTACTCGGTGGATTTGCCGGACAACGGCGTACGGGTGGACGTCACCTGCTCTGAGCGCGTGGCCTGCTACGAATTCAAGTATTCAGGCCGAGGGCGTCACCTGCTGGTCAATCCCCAGTATATTCAGCTTCGCAGCAACGACCCTAAAGCAACGCTGGCCCGCGGAATAAAGGCCTGGGACGGTTCTTCGCCGGACAACAGGACACTGTGCGGCCACATCAAGGCCAACAGTTGGGTGCAGTATGACCTTTGGTACGAGATTGCCTTCGACCAGCCGTTCAAGGCCTGCGACACGCTGGTGCTGCATCCGGATTTCAAGGCTCCGGCCTACGTGCTGGATTTCGGCGACGGAGGCAAGCCTGTCAAGGCCCGGATATCCCTTTCCTATACGGGTGCCGATGGCGCGCATGCCAATATGGCCGAGGTTTCCGGGTGGAACTTCCGCAAAGTCCGCAAGGCGGCTGAACGCAAGTGGGAGGAGATATTCAAGCTCCTGCCGGTTGAGGCGCCGGACAGCGTCATGACGGCTTTCTATACGTCGATGTACCACATGTACTTCCAGCCGAATGTCATATCCGACCTGGGTGCGCCGGTGCGCTATTCGACCTTCTCCCAGTGGGATACATTCCGGGCGGCCGACCTGCTGCGGACGCTCCTTACGCCGGAGGTCGAGGCCGATGTGGTGAACAGTATGCTGGCGGAGGCGGAGGAACGCGGACACCTGCCCGTATGGGACCTCTGCGGCAAGGATAATTACTGCATGATTGCCAATCATTCAGTGCCTACCGTGGTGGAAGCATGCCTGCGGGAACTTCCCGGAGTTGACAGGGAGCGCGCCTGGGCGGCTGTGAAGGCGTCGCTGACTACCTCCCACCAGAAGTCCGACTGGGCGATATATGACAAGTACGGTTACTATCCCTTCGACCTGATAAAGGAAGAATCGGTCTCCCGTACGCTTGAGTCCTGCTATGACGACTGGTGCGCGGCGCAGCTGGCAAAGGCGCTCGGGAAGGATGAGGACTGTGCTTTCTTCGAGGCCCGAAGCCGCAACTACCGCAACCTTTTCGATCCTTCCACCGGCTTTTTCCGCGGAAAAGATTCCGCGGGGAACTGGCGGGAGCCCTTCGAGCCCGTCCGCTGTACGCACGCCGGCAAGATGGGCGGCGATTATACGGAAGGCAGCGCTTGGCAATACCTCTGGCACGTGCTGCAGGATCCCGATGACCTGATTGCGCTTCTGGGCGGTCGCGAGCGCTTCATTGAGAAACTCGACACCCTGTTCGAGGTAACTCCGCCGGCCTCTCAGACCGGATATACCCAGGACGTCACCGGCCTCATAGGCCAGTATTCCCACGGCAATGAGCCCTGTCACCATGTAATCTATCTCTACACCCTTGCCGGCCGTCAGGACAAGGCGGTCGAAAGGATACGGCAGGTATTCAGGGACTACTACCGCTGCGAGCCGGGCGGCCTGTGCGGCAACGACGACTGCGGCCAGATGAGCGCCTGGTACATCTTCTCGTCGCTCGGCTATTATCCTCTTAATCCCGTCGGAGGCGCGTTCGTGCCCGGTGAGGCCCAGGTCCGTCCCCTTCGCAAGCTTCCCTGGGAATGAAAAAGTTTACGATTTTTATTTCCCTGATGCTGGCGGCCGCGTCGCTCCCGGCGCAGACCCGCCTGTTGACCGGAGACGGCTGTCCGGTTATCTTTACTGACGGCATAGATACCCTCCGTACACCCTCAGAGGGCCTTTGGTCTGTCGCCACCGGGTGGAAGGACGACTGGCCCGACGGCTGGATTCATGCGTCGCCGCAGTCGGTCGAACGCTCCGGCGAATGGACCATTCTGCGCGGTACGATCGAGCTCCCTCAGGGAAAGATGCTACTTACCGATTCTTATGCCCCTGCCGCCGACGGCATGGTCCGCTGCGTCAGGCGTTTTGAGTGGAAAGGGCCCGAAACGCTCCAGCACGCGACGCTTTCGGTACGTCTCCAGAGGCGCGGCAACGGCCTGTCGCTGTTCGCACCGGGAATAGTCTATTACGGCAATAAGAACGGCGCCGCTGTCAATCCGGCTGCCGTACCCGTCTGGAACGGCGCTCCCGGTGAGTTCGCGATATTCGAAGACCACCGCTATCCCATGCCCTTCGTGATGCTGGAAGACGCCTCCGCGCTGCGGGCGCTTGCTGTGCACACAGTACCCTCGCCCGTACGCGGCGCAGTGCTTGGCGACCAGTGGTGGTCCCTCGGCGCCGAGGCCCGCGACGGCCTGACCGAGGTGCTTATGCTCAGCGGCCCTATTGGCTACAACGGCACCCGCAGCGTCGCAAAGGCCCGCCAGAAGACGTCTATGCGTTATGCCGACACCTGGATCGATATGGAGCCGGGGCGCATCATAGAGAAGGAATTCTATGTTGATTTATACGGCATCTCTCGAAAGGGCACCGGCTTCCAGCGTCCGCTGTATTCATCGCTCGACCGGTACAATCCCTACGATGCCGACCGTTTCCCGGCCTTCAGCGATATAGTGGAAGGCAAGGCCCGTTTCGCCGCATCCCGCTGGCTGGAGAGCGGGGACGCCTGCGGCTTCGATATGTACGACCTCCGTTACAAACGCAGGCATATAGTGATGGGCTGGTGCGGTCAGGCTGATTCGCCCGGTTACTCGCTGCAGGTACTGGAGCCGCTGCTGGCTTCCGGTAACGACGTCTGGAAGTCGGAAGATATACGCGACCGGGTGCAGCGCAGCCTCGATTTCCTCACAGGCTGCCCGTTTAAGGACGACGGTCTCTTCTGTGTCCGCTACGACTGCGTTTCCGGTGAGTGGAGCAAGGGCGACCCGGTCTCCTGCGGTCAGGCAATGTATAACTTCGCCAAGGCCATAGAGTATGCGCGCAAGCATCCCGGGACGTACGATACGTCCAAGTGGGAGGCCTTCCTGAAGGAGGCTTGCAACCGCACTTCCGACCGCATCATGGCGTGCAAATGGAGTCCCGTATCTACTGCAGAGGCGTTCTATATCGCCCCGCTCGCAATCGCCTCCGAGCTGTTTGCCAAGCCTCGATACCGCAAGGCTGCGGAAAAGGCCGCCAAGCTGTTTGCCGACCGCCATCTGGAGATGGACGGCTGCTACTGGGGCGGCACGCTCGATGCCACCTGCGAGGACAAGGAAGGAGCCTGGGCGGCATTCCAGGGTTTCCTGGAGTGCTATGAGAGGTTCAGGACCGCAAAGTATCTGGACTGGGCTAAACATGCCATGGACGTATGCCTGAGCTATGTGGTGGTATGGGACATCCCCCTTCCTGCCGGACGCCTGGCCGATCGTGGTTTCCGTTCTACCGGATGGACGGTTGTCTCGCCCCAGAACCAGCACCTGGACGTTTACGGGGTGCTTTTCGCTCCCGAAGTCTGCAGGATGGGCCGTCTGCTCGGAGACGACAGGCTGGTGCGGCTGTCGAAAGTTATGTACCGTACCTGCTATCAGCTCACGGACGCATACGGCAGCCAGGGTGAGCAGATTCAGCACACCAATTTTGCCCAGCACGGCGATATGTCGAACGTGTATAAGCTACGCGGCGGCTATTCGGAAAGCTGGACGGTATTCTGGATTACCGCCCATTTCCTCAACGCAGCCGCACGCTTTATCGAGTACGGGGAAGCTTTATAGCTATTTCGTGAGTGCCTGAGGGGAGTTCTACCGTGCGGCCGTCGGGATAGAAGAATGTCGCTGACGCTCCGCATGGGATGACGGTCTTGAGGCTGACCTTGCGGCTCTTCTTTGTCCAGGATACCTCGATCTTTCCGTACGGGGAATCATAACTGCAGGCGAAATTGTCCTGCCCGGCGGGGAAGCACGGGCGCAGGATTATGTGCCTGAAGCCGGGCTGCTCCGGGTCGGGGTTGATGCCGCCCAGGGCCCGGTGGAACCATGCGGCGATGTCGCCGAACATGATGTGGTTGTCGGAATTGTCCCTCGTTACGTCCAGACGCCAGTTCTCCACCAGCGTGGTGCGGCCGTTCGCGAGCCACCAGCCCCAGGAGGGGAAGTCCTGCGCGGTTGCCATCTTGTATGCCAGTTCGCCGTAACCGCCCTCGGCAAGGACGTTGAGGGCCGCTTTGGCGCCGTGGACTCCGGCGTTGACGTGGCTGCCGTCTTCTTCGACCTTCTTGACCAGGGCACCGAGGACAGCGTCTTTATATTCTTCCGGTACGAGTCCGAATGAGAGTGGCAGGCTCTGGTCGGTCTGCATTCCGCCTGCATATACGCCGGTGGCAGTATTGAGGAACTTTGCGTTGACGGCATTGCGGACGGTTTCTGCAATTGCGCCGTACTTCTGCGCGTCCTCATCGTACCCGAACATCCGGGCCGCCCGGCAGAGGATATCGAGGTCCTTGTAGAGGAAGCAGGAGCTGATAAGCTGCTTGTTGGAGCGTGTCGTCACGGGGACCCAGTCGCCGCGGCCCCAGGTGGTGAGGCCGTCCTTAGTGAGCGTCAGGGCATAGTCGATGTAGCGGCGGATGTTGTCATAGCAGTCCTTCAGCGGCTTGCTGTCGCCGTAGAAGAGATGCAGCTCCCAGGGAATCAGGGCGATGGTGCTGGTCCAGTCGAGGCCGTTGCCGTTGGCGGCCGGATTCCAGTAGCCCCAGCCGCAGGTGGGGATGATATCCGGCAGGCAACCGTTGGGCTGCTGCTCGTCGCGGTGGTCGGCCAGCCATTTTTCGTATACGGTGAATGCATCGTAGTTGTAGAGACCGGTTTCGACGGCTATGTGTGCATCGGCAGTCCATCCGTTTTTCTCGCGCTGGGGGCAGTCTGTGGGGTATCCGGGCAGGTTTGACAGGTAGGTGCGGCGGGTGGCCTGCCAGATGTCGCCGACTATGCCGGATGAACTTTCGAGGCTTGAGGCTTCCGGAACGTCGCTGTTGATACGGACGGCCCTGAGCTGATCCTTGCCCCATTTGAGGTTCGCCGAGGCGTTGACTTCCACGTAGCGGAAGCCTTTGTAGCTGTACTGCGGGGCGAATTCGTCATCTCCGCCGCTGAGGGTTATAATGTCCGTCTGCAATGGCTCTGCGTTGCGGTCGCCGAAATAGTAGTAGTTGATGTTGTCCTGGTCGGCGCGGCCGGAGGGATTGAGCCTTTCGGCGTACGTCAGTTCTATCGTGGCGCCGCGCGGGCCCTTGATGCGCAGGTGGACGTTTCCGGCCATGTTGGCGCCGAAATCGTAGATTATCCGGTTATTGTTGATTTTAGTGATGGCTACGGCCTCGATTTCCTGGCTCTCACGTATGGGTACTGCCTGCTGGGAGCTGATTTGTGCGGCAGGGCAACTCCTGAGGGTAGCGCCGACCCAGTCCTTGTCGTTAAAGCCGGGCTCGGCCCAGCCTTTCTGCTCACGGCGGGCGTCATAGTGTTCGCCGGTGTAGATATTATTGTACACCAGGGGCCCGTCGGACGAGGTTTGCCACCTCGGGCCGGAGGAGACGATTTGCTCCGTGCCGTCTTCGTAGGTGATGCGGATGTCCATGCAGAAAGCGGGACGGGCCCTCCAGGGGGCCTTGTCGAAGTGCCAGGTGGTGACGGCCTGGTGGTTGTACCAGCCGTTGCCGAGTTCGACGCCTGCGGCGTTGGTGCCTTCTTTAAGCAGGGCGGTGATGTCGTAGGTGGTGTACAAGATCCTGCGGTCGAAGCGGGTGAAGGCGGGATCGAGGATGCGGTCGCCGGCTTTCTGGCCGTTGATATACAGGGTGTAGAGGCCTGCGGCGGCGATGTACGCACGTGCCTGTTTTATTCCGCCGTGAGTCTTGAATTCTTCGCGGAAGCGGGGTGCCGGTTTGAAGTCGGTGCCCTGCTTGTCGGAAATCCAGTTTCCGCGCCAGTTGTGCTGGCCCATGAGGCCGGTTTCGAAGAAGGCGGTCTCCGACTGCAACTCCTTGCCGTCCATATCTTCACATTTCACCCTCCACCAATAGCGGGTGCGGGGATCGAGTTTTGGCCCGGCGTAAGTTGCCATTATGTCGCCTGCGGGTATACGTCCGGAGTCCCAGATGACGGTGCTGTCAAATGACAGCGAGTCCGTGGCCACTGTTACGCGGTAGGCGGTTTGGGCAGCTCCCGCACGGCTGTCTTTTATATACCATGAGAAGCGCGGCGCCGGGTTGTCTATCCCCAGAGGGTTGGTTAGATGTTCGGTCTTCAGGCCGGAAACGGCCAGTACAAGTTGCAGCAGGACAGTTAGACTCATATTTCAAATATAGCCATAATTATTAAAACCAGCAAGCGCTCCATTTTCAAATCAGCCCGGCGGGCTGTCAAAAGGGGCCTGCCGGGCTGAAAAAGAGAATCAACAACTATATGTTATTCCGAGTAGGTTTCCTGTGCTACGACCGTAACGGTGATGGGCGCATCGGACCATCCGCTGAACCATTTCTTTTCGGCCGTAGATGTCGTGGTGAAGGAGTAGGTTGTTCTGCCTGCCGAATACTTGGTGCCGGCATTGGCA
>Ga0310690_10003316_pt1 | contig 24363 bp, 23 predicted proteins | sample AusTroGonzalo_MG_2_FD_207661 | JGI IMG/M metagenome (GOLD analysis project Ga0310690, IMG submission 207661) | Bovine rumen microbial communities from tropical cattle in Woodstock, Queensland, Australia - Gonzalo_04 (v2) (version 2) | ecosystem: Host-associated > Mammals > Digestive system >... | reverse complement strand
CCTTGCGCATTTCGAGTTTCTGGAAATCTTTCCACAGGCACACTTCCGAACCGCCCAAGTCGGTCGGCGGAGTCTGACGGAAATTCTCCATCATCTGGCGGATTTCGTCGGCTCCCGTCTTGCCCGGGCGCACCACGTTGATGGTGTTCTCGTAAGAGAAGCCATACTCGGTGTAAATGTCCATCAGCAGGTCGTAGAGCGTCTTTCCGTTGTCCTTCGCCCACGCTGCAATCTCGCAGATGAGGCAAATCGAGGCAGGGGAATCCTTGTCGCGAACCTTGTCGAACGGCAGGAAGCCAAACGACTCCTCGCCACCGCCGATGTATTTGTTCACGCCCTCGCTGATGCGGATTTCATTGGCAATCCACTTGAATCCCGTGTAGCAGTCGCGACATTCCACGCCGTTTTTCTTTGCGATTTCGGCGATGAGTTCGGTCGTCACGATGGTTTTCACGATGAATTCGTTGCCTTTCAACTGGCCGAGTTTCTTCTTGTTGGCGATGATATACCACGAGAACATCATACAGGTCTGGTTGCCGTTCAGAATCTCCCATTCGCCCTTCGCGTTGCGGCAAACGATGGCCAGACGGTCGGCGTCGGGGTCGCTGGCAATCACCAAGTCGGCATTCAAGCGCGTTCCGAGGTTCATTCCCATCGTCATCGCCTCGGCATTTTCGGGATTCGGGCTGATAACGGTCGGGAAATTGCCGTCAATCGTCATTTGCTCAGGCACCACGTGGATGTTCTGGAAACCCCACGAGCGCAGGGCTTCGGGAACGATGACACGACCGCATCCGTGCAGCGGTGAATAGACGATGTTCAAGTCTTTGTTGCGCAGAATCACGTCTTGGTCAACCATCGCCTCTTTCACGGCCTGCAGATAGTCCCAGTCCATTTCGCCGCCAATCGGCACGATGAGTTCCTTGTTTCCCTCGAATTTCACGTCGTCAATCGTCACCTTGTTCACTTCGTCGATAATACCCTTGTCGTGCGGTGCCAACACCTGTGCGCCGTCATCCCAATAGGCCTTGTAGCCGTTGTATTCCTTCGGGTTGTGCGATGCCGTCACGTTCACGCCGGCCTGCGAACCGAGGTGTCGGATGGCGTAGGAAACCTCCGGCGTGGGGCGCAGGCTCTCGAAGAGATAAACCTTGATGCCGTTGGCCGAGAAAATTTTGGCGACGGTTTCGGCAAACAGCCGTCCGTTGTTGCGGCAGTCGTGGCCCACCACCACCGAGCATTGCTTACCCGGAAAAGCCTTCAGAATATAGTTGGCGAAGCCCTGCGTCGCCATTCCCACGATGTAGATGTTCATACGGTTCGTTCCCGCACCCATAATGCCGCGCAGTCCGCCCGTGCCAAATTCCAGGTCGCGGTAGAACGCGTCGATGAGCGCCGTTTTGTCCTCACTGTCAAGCATTGCCTGAACTTCCTTGCGTGTCTCCTCGTCGAACGAGGGTGTGAGCCATTGCTTGGCCCTTGCCTCACATTGGGCAATCAATTCTTTGTTTGTTTCCATATTGTTTTGATGTTTTTTTGTTTGTTATTTTTTGCTATCCATTGATTTTGCAAAGTTACGAAAATCATTTTGCAAAGATAAGAAATAAAACCGAATAATTCATCAGTTTTGGAAAGATTAACGCAAAAAAGAAAAAAATCACGAACTTCAAAGCGAAGTCCGTGAGGTTTCTGGTTTCCTGCCCGAAGCATCATTATACCACCTCGCGCCATAGTCGTACCAATCGAGACCGCTGTGGCGGTCGAGCTCCTTGCCGTTGTATTTGTAGGGCTGCGCGTCGCTGCCAGTGCTTTCGCCCATCAAACCGCCGTGGGGGTAGTAGTTGAAAGATTTTGTCATACGCTGCAAATTTAGCAAATTATATTGGATTGACGAAATTTTCGCGTCGGAATCTTTCATTTTTAATACCTCTTGATATACTCCTGAAGTTCTTCTTCACTTTTTGGCTTAATTACCCGTTTTATAATTGTAATTGCGCTGTCTGGCAACGGCGACTTCCAATAATCCAAGCCTCTTTTTTGCAAAAATTCAATCACTCTCAATTTATCTTTATATTCTTTAGAATTAAGAGGATAGACACATAGCCTAAGTTCATACAAAATATCGACATAGAAATCAACGTAGGATGCCGAGTTCGCCGAAGATATGACTTTTATTCGTTTAAATTTGCGATTGTAGTCAGCCCCGTGTTCCAACAAATATAGCAAGACATCCATACGATCAAGTGCTATAGCATGTTGCATTGCTCCTGCCCCCGTGGTTTCTGTCTGCATATTAACATCTGCACCTGCTTCAACAAGCATTCTTACTTTTTCAAAGTCTTCAAATAATGGCACCGCCTCATATAAGGCGAAAAAACGTGCTGGGATAAAATTCCCATGACCGTCTTTTTGCACACCACATTCTACAGAATTTGGATTGCCGCCATTTTCCAATAGTAATTTCAGTATCTTGGGTGATGCTCTAACGCTTGTCGATGCAATAATTACAGCATTTTCTCCAAAATATTCAACTGTGTCATTTGGTGTATTTGGGTCTGCTCCTAATTCTAATAAAGTTTCTACGGACTTAATCTTATTTGTCCAGACTGCCAACATAAGCAGTGTTTGTTTCCATCGTTCTTCCCTATAATCAACTGGAATATTTTTCACCTGAACTTGCCGCTTAATCTCATTAACATCTTGGTCTTCTACAGCCTTTGCCAAATCCCACGCTGGAGTTCCTTGGAATAGCCGATAGTCGTCTCCCAACAAATCGCCCTTATCAACAGGGATGTCTCTACAAGAAATAATAGAGAAAGTTAATAAAATCATTAAATATTTCATACCTAAAACTTGAATGGACTATTGTTATACATTTCTAGAACTATCTTAATGTCGTCTTGCAACAATTCCATATCTGAACGATAGAAACCGCTGTGGCGGTCGAGTTCCTTGCCGTTGTATTTGTAGGGCTGCGCGTCGCTGCCAGTGCTTTCGCCCATCAAACCGCCGTAGGGGTAGTAGTTGTAAGATTTTGTCATACGCTGCAAATTTAGCGAATAATTTTGGTTTGCCAAAATTTTCGCGTCGGAATCTTTCGTTGTTCCGTCATTTTCCAAAAAACTTATTCTTTTCACTGCTTTTTCTGCTTCGGAGTGGCATTGTTTTATGCGGGAAAAATTTTTCCGATTCCAAAAAGTTCGTAACGAAAAGTTCGTAATGTATCTTGCGGATGACACCATTTAATCAACGTTTTTTACTGTCAATGTCTTGATTATATGCAATCTTTTTTGGGAGGGAGAATATATAGTCATAGCAATTTAAACCTCACAGTTCCAACGATATTTCGTGGTCGAAGTTGCGAGGTGGACGTGAAAATGTCGAGGCCGCTGTAATTGACGCGGGTGTAGGTGCGCTGGTCGAAAAGATTGTTCAGTTGCAGTTCCAAGTCGATGTGTTTCAATTTGAGTTTAGCCATCGCGTCGCCAAACCAAGCGTGGCGGTTTTCGTCTGTCAGGTTGTTGTAGTTGTCTTCGACGGTGGCCGTCAGGGTGAGTTGTTTGGTCACGAAGACACTGATTTTCAGCCGTTGGGTGGCCGAGCGGATTGTTCGCACAAGGTCGTCGTGTTCCCTGTCGGTTTGGCTCTTGTTCCAACTGAATCCGCTGCTGAGCACGAGATTCAGCCACGGCAAGGGGGTGATGGTTCCACCTGCCCCGAAACTGACGGTGCGCGAGTGGTAGGGGTAGAGGATGCCGCCGATGAGTTGTTCGCTTTGGGAATATTGATAGCCGCAGAAAGCCCTCAAAGTGGCTTGCAGCCAATCAAAGCCCTTGCTGCCGTCGGCCCCGAAGCCATAATTGTCGGATGATGTTTTTTGGCTGACGGCCTGCACGACACTTGTTGCGCCGTGATAGTCGTAGCCGTAAATCTGATTGTTGCGAGTGTGTCCGTAGTTGGCGTTTAGGCGGATGAACGTGGCCGTGAGCGCACTGCGATAGGCCATGCTTGCACCTGCTCCGAAGCGGCTTGTTTCGGAAAGTTGCTCCACGTAAGAGCGTTGGAACGAACGGTAGTTGTTCATGATGTAGCCGCTGTAGATTCCGCCGGGGTCGCCCACCGTTTTGGAATAGCTGGCATTGACGCTTCCGCTCCAGTCGCGCCATTCGTAGCCTGCGGAGAACGACGGTGTGACGAGCAGATGGGTATAGCTGTGCTTGTCGTTGCGGATGTGGTCGTCGAGTGTCTGCGTGTAAAGGTTCAGTGGACAGCCCAGAGAAATCCGCCAACCGCCCTCCTCGAATTTATAGTTCTGCCCAAACACCAGTTCATAGGTGTTGTACCACAAGTCGTTCTGGGCAGAATGGCCTTGTGTGTCGAAGCCGTCGAGGTCGGTCTTGATGCCGTGCATACTGGCGTGGGCGACAATGCCGTAGTTCAGCGAAAACGAGCCGAGACGGAAGCTGTAGTTCGTGTGGAAGTTGCCCGTGATATGATGTGAGCGGACTTCCTGCTCATAAGTCTTCGATGTGCCTTGCAGCAGTGAGTCGATGCCGACGGAAAGGGTGTTGGGGCGATGGGCATAGCCTGCCGAGAAATGCAGATCGAGCGTATGCTTGCCGAAGTTGCGGATGGTGTTGAAGGTGTTGCTGATGGACAGTTGCGGACGGTCGAAATGCTGCCTGACGCGCTCATCTCCATAGTTGATGGGGCTTGCCCCGGACGATTTCGAAGAAAGGGAACTCTCAACATGGTCTGCATTCCAGTTGGCGTCGAATTTCAACACATTCGCCAGAAAACCGTTCGCCGCATTCCAATTGTATCGGGTCTGTATGTTCAAATTGTTGATTTTCGTTTCGCTGGCCAATGTTTCTTTTGTCAGCAGGCGTTGGTCTTCGCTCACGAAGCGGTCGCCCTCCGCCGTTCCCTCACGGTGGACTCGGTCGTTGTGATAGGCGATGTTCAGCCCGATCTCCGCATCCTTGCTGAGCTTTTCCAGATGATTCATCGTCACGATGTGGGAATGGTTGTCAAAAGTGCGCTCTTGGGGCAGGCCCGAGCCAGACGGCATCACTGCGCCGGAAGGACAGAAAGGATAGAGTCGCACACTGTTGATGCCAGAATAATGTTGTGTCAGTTCCTTGGAAACATCGCCCCCCGTGTTGTTGCCTTTATACAGGGTCATATTCTGCCGTCGTTTGGCAAAATACATCCCGACGAACTCTGCCGTCCAAAGGGGATTTTTCCCGATGGTCTGAGCCTGCTGAAATCCACCGCCCAACATCGTATTGACGGCCACCGTTCCCTTGGCCGAGTTCTTCAGTTTCAGGTTGATGGCTACGTCGTCGCTCAGCGTCTTCCCCTGCAGCGTCTTGACGGGCTGATGGTTTTCCAGCACCTGCACGGTGGAAACATCCTGCGCATTGATGTTGTTAGTGGCGATGCCGTAGCGGCCTTGCAGCAGGTCCATGTCCTCCACATAGAACTTGCTGATGCTCTTCCCGTTGAACTTGATGCTTCCATTGCCCGAAACTTCAATGCCCGGCATCCGTTTCAGCACATCGCCGATGACGCGGTCGCCCTGCTGTTGGTAGGCGCCGACGAGGTAGTTCAGCGTGTCGCCGCTCTGCCTGATTTTCTGGGCTTTCACCGTCACTTCCTTGATTTGTATGTTTTGCTCGCTGACTCGGAAGTCAAGCTTCTGGCTGCGATTCGGCACGGTTTTCACTTGGTTGCCGATGGTCAGCCCCGAAGCCGTCACCAAAATGGTGTCTGCCGAAGAATTGAACTCCAGTTTGTAGTGGCCTTTCGCGTCGGTGTCGGCAAAGTTCAGGATGGTTCCCGTTCCTTTCGGCGCAACGGTCACATACGCTTCTACAGGCTTGCCCCGTGCGTCGAGCACAGTGCCCTCAATCACGGTTTGGGCATTCAGCGACCTGCATAGGACGGCTAAAACGACGATGGCTATAACTCTTTTCGGCATCATTGTAACTTTATTCTAATTCAATTGGTTCGTAAGGATAGAATTTTGAGATGATATTTCCTTCCATATCCTTCCATCCCAATAGCTTTCCGGGATTCTCGTTGATTTTCCGCTCGAATTTCAACACGGTCTCACGTTTGATGGGACGACGGCGACTGTATTTGCTTTTGACCATAGGCCGATGGACACGCTCCACTTTTGTACACTCGAAAGTGTAGTAATGGTCGGCATCATAGACCTTGACGATAAGGCCAGGCAAACCGCCGAACTTCCATGGACCGAATTTCAACGGGACATCAGTCGTGAACCATGCCTCGAAATCGCGTCCGCGGAAATGGCATGTCGCTTTTTGGCAATGGTAGCCACTGACGGTGGCGGTATCCAGCGTGAGCGTCCATTGCTGATTTGGATATGGCTCGTCATAATATCCCTCGTATTGCGGCAGACGCTCACGGTTGTATGTCCTAATCTTTCCGTTTTCCGCAATCAGCACATGATATTGCAGCTCGTTCCAATGCCCTTTCCCGTTGCGACCTCGGGGAAGCAACTTGTTAGAAAAACTACCAGAGCGATTAGTCCTGTAATCGACGGTTCTAAGCGAATCCGACTCCCACACGAAGTAGCTGTAATACTTGTTGCTGTACTTGCCTACCTCAAGAATCTGCCAGTCGATATAGGAGTTCTCGTCGTTGATGTCAAGGGCATTCAATGCATACCAGACACGGACGGTTGCCGTGTCGAACACCACGTAGTTGTCGGTATTCGACATGGCAACATAGCCTATGCGACTTTGCTTGTTCTGGGCAAATGCCATCGCATTCGCCAACAATAGGGTTATTATGATAAAATTTTTCATACAAAAGAATATCAATTTAAATTGTTAGGGGGAAGATGAGGAGTTCGCATCTTCCCCTAAGAAACGATTAAACAGAAAATTAGTCAGTAAATATTGGCATATAAAAAAGGTTATTCCTTCTCTAAAGGCTCATACGGTGTATATTTAGAAATTGCCTCACCGGGAATGGCATGTCCTTTTGCGTCGAAAGAAACTTTACGCAGACCTGCGGCTTTAGGATAGTTCTCATTGAAAGATTTTTGCATTTTCCAGACTTTTTCGCGTGTGGAAGAATGGTAGTTCTTAAAATCATATTTGTGGATGGGAAATGGCTTCGATGAAATCTGTACGGCTTCAAAACGATACAGCCCGTCTGTATCTTGCAATTTCAGTATCAACCCCGGCAATCCACCAAACTTCCACGGGCCTGCTTTCACGGGAATGCTTGAAGTGAACCACGCCACGAAATCGCGACCGCGCCAACGGCAGGTGGCTTTTTGGCATTGGTAACCGAGAATCGTCTGGGTTTCTGTCCCGATTTTCCATTGTTGCAGCGGATAGGATTCTGTATAATAGGAATTATATTTTTCCAAGTACGACGGCATCGTAGCGTACTCTGTCAGTTTTCCGTTGGAAATAAAAATATCAGAATACTCATACTCGCTCCATCTGTCTTTGTTCTTTCCGCCATTTCCAAGAAATCTCGGCCGACTATTCGCTCTCGGATTTTTCTTTTTCCACACGGCAATCAGTGAGTCGGAGCGAAAAAGGAACTCGCTATAGTACTTGATCACACGTTTCCCGACGTCCAAACGCTGACAGTCTATATACGTGTCCTCATTTTTGATATCATCTGCATTGAAAGCATACCACACCCGAATGCGAGTCGTATCAACCACAGACATATTGCCCGCTTTCCTATTACTTGGAGCCGTACAATGTGCATTTTTGGGTTGCGCAAACAGGCTCAAGCCAGTTGCACAAAAAATGATGCAAAAAATAATTTTCTTTTTCATAAAATTTCATTGACAATTACTCTTTTTCTAACTGTTCGTATTTCTGTTTCTTCTGTCTGCTTCCATCAATCCATTCCACGCCGAGAGCATCCCAATAATCCTCAACATAACGTCGTTGGAGTTTCCAGATGCGTTCTCGTTTGGTCACTGGGTATAGTTTTTCTGGATACTGTGTGATTTTGAACGTACCGCGTTCGATGGCGATAGCTTCCCAGACATAGTTCCTATCTACATCATAAACTTTTAAAATACATCCGGGCAAGCCGCCGAATTTCCACGGCCCTCCCTTGATAGGCACATCGGAGGCGAACCACGCCACAAAGTCGCGGCCACGAAAGCGGCACAAAGCTTTCTGACAGCGATATCCGAGAATTGTCTGGTGCTGACTACCTAACGTCCACCGCATCAGTGGCCACGATTCCGTGTAGCGTCCATTATCTTTTTCGGCAAATAGAGGCATACATGCCCATTCCGTTAGTCCATTTCCCCGTATGAAGTAATCAGAGAAAGCCAACTCGCTCCAGTATTCATGATTCCTTCCATTTATCCAAAAACTTTTGGGAACTCTACCTTTATATTTCTTCTCTTTCTTCCACTTAATGGCTTTTTGGTCTGAGAGGAAAATGAACTCGCTGCTGTACTTCCATACTCGTTTGCCCACCTCTAACTTGGCGAGGTCGATGTAAGTGCTTTCATCCTTGATGTTTTTTGCATTAAGGGCATAAAGTACACGTACGTTAGCCGTGTCAATGACTTTCCGTTGGTCGTAACCACGCTTTTCTCTAATAGGTACACGAGCTCCGATTTTTGGCTGTGCCATCATGCAATGATTATAGGTGCCAAAGATGAGCAATAAAACAAAAATAGTGGATTTATACATTTTTTCGACATTAAAAAAGGGTTATTTTTGATTTGCCAGTTCGTAATTGGTGATACCTTTTTCCTGCATCAATTTTTTGATGCGGTTGATATGCTCTTGGGAAACGCCTCGGCAGACATTCACGCGCACGTGGTGGTCTTTGCGGATGGCGACTTCTTCCAACTGCATACCGATGTTTTCTATTTCAGAAGTCCACGAAGTATATAAGTAGTTCTTCCAGTTGAAATTATCGTGGATGCCTTGTTGGGTGTATATTGATGTACGCATTATCGCACCTTTCGGCGGTTTTCCTGTCAGCAGAATCGTCAGTTCGGGGTTGATGTTGCCTTTCACGTTAGTGGGGACTAACGTGGGCGAGGTGATGAGATAGACTAACAGACGGTCTTCTTTACGTATGATTTCCATCTTTTTCAGTGCCGAGGCAGGCAAATTCGGCAGGTTGTGGATGTCGAGTTTCTGGCCGTCGAGCATTACGGTGGAAGTTTTTACGGAAAACGAATAACCATATTTATTGGTCGGAAATTCTTCAACAAAAGAATTTTCGCCGTCTTGAATCCAAGTTCCTTTGGTCCAATTGACAATGATGGCATCGCCATGATTCTTAATGAATTTCTTTTTTTCGTTGGGCGACACGAAATGGGCTCTCAACATTCTCTGTTCTTCTTTTTCTGTCGTTTTTTGAGGCGACAAGACACGGATGGTGGCGTAGGCAATGCCGGAAAGGAAGATGGCACCGACAAGCATCGCAGCAACTTTATAAAAAGTAGTAGATTTTCTCGTATTAGCCGCGATTTTCTCGCGATTCAAGACGGGTGAATGTCGGGGACGCAGAAGTTCGGCTGTCGTCAGCAATTCTTCGTAATATTCCCTGCACTCGGCGCACTGGCTGATGTGCTTTTCGCACTCGGCCTTCACATTCGGGGCGACTTCCTTGTCAAAAAGGTCGACCACTGTGTTTTTGAAATCCTTGCAGTCCATAGTTGTTCGTTTTTTTGAGTTATACAGAATGAGGGGCGCGCATCCCTCGTTTGATTTTCTCCATACCGTAAGCGAAGCGTGACTTGGCGGTGGTGAGCGGAATGCCGAGAATGTCGGCAATTTCCTGAAAACTCTTGTCGCCGTAGAATCGCAGTCGGATGACCTCGGCCTGTTCGTCTGGAATTTCCGACAACAAGCGATTGACGAGGCCGAATTCCTGTTCGAAATTTTCTGGTTCGAGCGCCATCGGCTCCGCCATTCCTTCGAGGGGAACGGTCGTGAGTTTGGCCTCTCGCTGCCGGCTGACACAAAGGTTTGCCAACATTCGATAGAGATAGGCCGGCAGATTCTTGATTTCCTCACCGCCTTCGCTCAGCCGCTGGTGGAGTTTGACGAAAACATCCTGCACGGCATCTTCGGCATCGTGGAGGTTTCCTAGTCGATAGCAGGCGTATTGCAATAGCCCGTGTCGTTCAGCCGTTATTTGCTTCGTATTTTTGAATTTATTGAATCGTTTCATCACATAGCCTTTTAATTGAATGACGCAAAATTAACGAAAAAGACTTAAATGGCTAAAAGTTTTTTCAAAAAAATCGGCAACAGTGCTGTTGCTAACTGTTGCCGACCATTCTATTCACGAGCGAATCAGCGTTTGGGCTGAAGCCCTACTTCTACCCTTGCATTGAAACTTCCTTTCTTCACTTCTTGATCGGGTGTGATTTCCGCCCATTCAGTTTTGTAGCCCTCGACTTCAATTTTCAAGATGTAGCGGTCGTGAGGCTGAAGCCAACAGCCGTGGCGGTAAATATCGCGACCAAAATGGGCCACCAAATAATCTTTTGTTTCGATGACGGTTTTTCTGTCTGGTTTCATAAACGTCAGTTTCGCATCTTTGATGGTTTTATTCGTCGCTTCGTCGATGACATAAACTGCGATGACCATCAGGCTGTCGTATTCACTTTCTTGATTTTTATCCCAAAAAGTTCTTCCCCACGGTGTGGCAAATAGCCCGGGCTCTTCGCTGGTGGCGTGGAAGAAATAGGAGATGCCGTCTTCGTGGGTGACTCCGAACATTTCTGACTGTCCGTCTGGTTTCGTGCGTGAGGCATAGTAATAGTGGCAACTATCCGCTCTCAATGCTTTGTTGTTGGTCAAAACGCCATAGGTTGAACCGTCTTCTTTTCCAGCCAGTTCGAGGAGGTCTTTTGTGCTTTCGAATTCCCATTTGCTTGAGTCGTTGGTTTGTAGAAATTGCCATATCACTTCACTTCCCTGTTTTGGTGCGGGTGTGGTGATGAAAAAATGGTCTTCATCGTTTTTGTTTAAATTCACGATGTGCCATTTCATTTGTACGTTTCGATCAACATTAGAGCCTAATCCGTAGAATTCTTTTCTCAGTTTTTTCCAGAGCGACAATTCGTCTTCTTTCCAACTTTTGTTTGTGTTACGCGGATTCGCCGAAATGTCTATGGCTCTGTCTGTCAGAAGTTTCACGATAATTGCATTTCGGTCGTACTTCGTGAAAATATATGCGGTTGTGTCCTCACCTTCTGGACGCAGTTTCAGAATCAAGCGTCCGCGCAACTCGTTGCCATCGTCGATTCGTTCGCTATAGGTTTGAAGGGTGTTTAAAGACGACAAACGATTCACTATGTGTGAAGTTACTTCTCTAAGTTTTTCATCGCTTCCTTTTACGGGAGCTGTCACTTCGTTGATGGCGTATGATTGTGTGTGCATTCCACCATACTTTTTTAAGATATAGGTGGAAAGACTATCTACGCAAGCGCGATAGGTTGTCCCAGTCCAAGACAGCGAAGCCCGTTCTTTCATCATTTGGTCCACTCTCGGAGTTTGTGCGATAGTTGTGAGCGATGCCGTCAAGGCAAATGCAATCACTAAGAAGATTCTTTTCATATTTTTAAAAATTTTATTCTGATAATAATTGTTGTTCGAGCCCATCGATACAGGCTAATAAATCGGATATTTCCTCGGCAATGTCCACCTCGATTTTTTCCGCCGACACCTCCTTTTCAGGTATTTTTGGTGTTTGGCGAGGCGAAGGTTTTGATTTCTGAGTCCCCACAGGATGGGAAGGCTTTTCGACTGGTGTTTCCACTTGAATGATTTCTTTTTGCTTCGGAATCGGCTCCACTTTCGCCACGACAGGTTGGGGAAGTTGGTTTTGTCGTTCGTTCGATTGCGAGAGTTTGGCGATGCCTGCGATGCCGACGATGAAGACAAGGCAGGCGGCAGCGGCAATCCATCGGCGTATCGTTTTTTCGCGTTTCCGCTTGCCGACGATACGGTCGAAGGCTTCGCTTTCGTCTTCCTCCATCCATTTTTTCAACGGATAATCTTTCTTGATGAGTGACGACAGCAACTGGTCGAATTTTTGTTCAGAGTATTCATTCATCATAAAATTCCTCCTTTCTTTAATTGTTCTACGATTTTGCGACGTGCCACGCTAACCACCTGACTGACAGAACGCGGCAGCAAGCCCGTGACGGCAGCAATTTGCGGAATGTCCATCTCCAACTCGTGGCGCATTCGGAACAGTTGTTGCTCCGTTGGTGTCAGCGACTGGATGGCAGAGGCGAGTTGTCGGGCGTTGTCGTCGTCGGCCATCGGCTGCATTTCCTCGGCGAGAACATTGTCCGTTTCCAAAGAGGGCAGAAATCCCATTTTTTGTTTCCGTCGCCACTCGCTGACGCAGACATTTTTTGTCATACGAATCAATAGTGCCTCGGCGTGGCTGGTGTCCGCGACCTGTTCACGCAAGAGCCAGAGCCGTAACAATGCTTCCTGAGCGGCATCGGCAGCCATTTCCTCGTCGGAGAAAAACGAGAACCCCAATTTCAATAATTGTGGCCTCATTCGGCGTACTATTTGTTCGTATTCTTGGCTTGTCATCTTGCCTTATAAACGAACGAATCGCCTTAATGTTGATGAAAACAAAGGGATATTTAATAATTATTAACAAAAACTTTTTTACGCTCCAATTGTCAGCCGAAGGATGTTTTTCGTGTCGGTTGCGACGCGGAAGCGGTTGTCGGACCGCTCGCCGACGAGCCAGACGATACGGCCAGTGGCATCGGCAACGACGGTTTGCTGCTGTTTTTCGGCGAGCGACTTTTTGCGGTCGGTGAGGTAGTCGCTGACGAGGCGGCTGCCGGTCATTCCGAAGGGCACGAAGCGGTCGCCCTGCCCCACTCGCCGCCAAGTCAATGGGAAGGCGATTTTGTCGGCATCGAGCGTAACGGTTTCCGGCGTTTTGCTGACAAGGAAATCGGCGGTTTTCGGGAATGTTTCAACTTGCAAAACGGCATTTCCGAGGGAAAACGAACCTGCACCGCTGATTTCAACGGCTTCGGGCTGTTCGACCTGCCGACGGCTCAAAACAAGGCGGTCGCGGTCGAGCGTCAGCGTGTGGTCGGGCGAATGCCACTGCCGTCCGGGCTGTTGCGCCAAAGCGTCGATGAGTTCGTCGATTTGCGAGCGGTTGAAGGCGTAGGGCGAGAGCAGATGAAACAGCGCATAGGCTGGCGAAGGCTGGGCAAGCAGTTTCGGTATCGAGATTTCGCAGAAAATCGGCGACTGCCCATCCAAAAAGGTCGAAAAAGTCGATGTATTTCGGTCGAGTGCATCGTTGAGAACGCGCTCCGCATCGGCCAAATGGCGTGCCGTCAGATTCAATTCGCTGACCACCGACGGATTGATTTCCTTCAGTTTGGGCAGGATTTCGAGTCGAATTTTGTTGCGTGAAAAATCGCTTTGAAGATTGCTTCGGTCGGTGACAAAAGTTTGGCCTTGCGCGGCGAGGTATTCCTCGATTTCTTCGCGTCGAACTTCCAGCATCGGGCGGAGGACGAAATCGCGACGCGGCGACATTCCCGTGAGTCCGCGAAGACCACTTCCGCGAACCAGATTCAACAGCAAAGTTTCGGCATTATCATCGGCGTGATGGGCGACGCAAACTCCTTGAAAGCCAAGCGATTCCAAAAGTTGATGAAAGTATTGGTAGCGCAGTTCTCGTGCCGCCATTTCGATGCTGACTTTGTGCTGTCGGGCATAGTCGGAAGTGTCGAAATCGACGCGATGGAAGGGCACGTTCAGCCGTTGGCAAAGCGACTGGCAAAACTGTTCGTCGCGGTCGGATTCGTCGCCGCGAAGATGGAAATTGCAGTGCACCGCCTCGACCGAAAAACCCAGTTTTTGCAGCACCAACAGCAGGCAAACGCTGTCGGCACCGCCCGAGAGGGCCACCAGATAGCGTTTTTCGTGCTCCAACAGGTGGTGACGCTCGATGAAATGGCTGATTTTCGCTTCAAACTTCCTCATTTTCAAGCAGTTCATAGTCGTGGGTGGCCTCGAGTCGGCAAATCTCCCGATACATACGCAGGCAGGCCCACGCATCGGTGGCGGCATAGCGTTTCTGTCGCTCGGTGAGCACGTCGGCTTCCCAGTTCGTCAGTTGCTGTCGCTTGCTGATTTTCAGACCGAAAAGGTTCGCGTAGAGTTTCTGCAGGCTCATATCCTCGATGCCCAGTCCGCCCACCATCTTTTGCAAGTCGATGAAGCGGCCTGGAACGAAGTTTTGCCGTCGTTTCAACGAGAGAATGTCGTCGTGGAGCGAGAGTCCAATCATCGGCACGTCGGTGTTTTCGAGCAGTCGCACGATGGCCGGCGTCATTCCCGTCATATTGAGTCGGAAAAGGAAGCAGATTTCGTCGGTGGCAACCTGCAAGAGCGACACCTGATTGAGCCGTCCGCGCCGAAACGACGGTCGCGTCTCGGTGTCGATGCCGAGAAAGGGTTGCGTCAGCAGGAAATCGACCGCTCGCTCGACCTCGCCTTCACTGAAAACGACAACGATGCGACCGCCAAACTCCGCAACGGGCAGTTCGGCAATCTCCTGTTTGGAAAACCGATTGTATAGAACCTTTTTCATCTCGAAATTCGCTTCATTCGGCGAAAAAATTGCTTCCAAAGAGCAAAATATCGCTTTCGGGCTGCAAAATTAGAAAAAAAAGTGTAAAAAAATGAGTGAATCTGAGTTTTTTCCACTATTTTTGCACTTTAAATCGAAAACACATTGAATTATGGCAAAGAAAAAGACGGAAAAGAAGCCGAAAAACTTGAAAGAAGCCACTGGCTTCCACCACATACTCGACAACGAGAAAATCGATTTCGTACTGGGAATCGTGCTCATCGCCCTCGCCATCTACGCGACGATTGCGATGGTTTCGTACTTGAACACGGGACAGGCCGACCAAAGCCTGCTCGAAGACCTGCGACCGGGCGAATGGCTCAACAACGACAGACAATTCGCCAACTATTGCGGTTCCATCGGTGCCCTGCTCTCCCACCAACTCATCACCGTGAATTTCGGATTGGCGGCGTTTCTCATTCCTGCCTTTCTCGTGTTAGCCGGACTGCGCCTGATGAAAGTCTATCAAGTCAATCTGTGGAAATGGTTCTTCGGAATGGCGCTCGTGATGGTGTGGTGCTCGGTGACGTTCGCGAAATTCCTTTCGCCGATGATGGACAACCAAGTCTATAACCCGGGCGGCAACCACGGACTTTTCTGTGTGCAGCAACTCGAAAACATCGTCGGAGCGCCTGGTCTGACGGGCATTCTGCTGATTGTCGCACTGGGATTCCTGACCTATCTCAGCGCCGAAACCATCAACGTGGTTCGGAAAATGCTGAACCCCATCGGCTACGTGACGTCGAAAGTAAAACTCATCGTCACCAACCAACAAGAAAGCAGCGAAAACAAGCCTTCGCCGACGATTGACACGACCGAAATTCCCGAAGACCCGAAGCCGATGGTGGTGGATCTGCCGACTGGCGACGAAATCGACGAAAAAAGCGATAAAGGGACGATTTTGCCTGTCGTGGACACGCCAGCCGAAGTGAAAGAGGACGAGCCGGAGCCGATTGTCGAAGTGGGAAAAGACGAGGACAAGGCGAAAGGAAAAACGCTGACCATCGAGGAAATCAAAAGCACGCCCATCGACCCGCGTGAGCCGTTTACACGCTACAAATTCCCGACGCTCGACCTGCTGAAGAAATACGACAATTCGGGCAAACCCGAAATCGATATGGAGGAAATCAAGGCGAACAACCAGCGCATCGTCGAGGTGCTCAATTCGTTCAGCGTCGCCATAAAGGAAATCAAGGCGACCGTCGGTCCGACCATCACGCTCTACGAAATCACACCCGCCCCGGGCGTTCGCATTTCGCGCATCCAGACGCTCGAAAAAGACATCGCGCTGCACCTCGCCGCCCTCGACATCCGCATCATCGCGCCAATGCCCGGCAAGGGAACCATCGGAATCGAAGTGCCGAACAAAAAGCCGAACATCGTGTCGATGGAGAGCATTCTGAACTCGAAGAAATTCCAAGAAACGACGATGGACCTGCCCATCGCACTCGGAAAAACCATCACCAACGAGGTGTATATGGCCGACCTCGCGAAAATTCCGCATCTGCTCGTCGCCGGTGCCACCGGACAAGGTAAGTCGGTCGGTCTGAACGCGATCATCACTTCGCTGCTCTACAAAAAGCATCCGAATGAACTGAAATTCGTGCTCGTCGATCCGAAAATGGTGGAATTCAGCCTCTACCAGCCGATTTCGAGCCATTTTATGGCCGCGCTGCCCGAAAACGAGGAAAAACCGATTATCACCGACGTGTCGAAAGTCGTTCGCACGCTCAACTCGCTCTGCGAACTGATGGACCGCCGCTACGAACTGCTCGAACACGCCCACGTGAAAGGCATCAAGGAATACAACAAGAAGTTTGTGAACCACGAACTCGACCTGACGAAAGGCCACGAATATCTGCCGTATATCGTCGTGGTCATCGACGAGTTCTGCGACTTGATTATGACTGCCGGCAAGGAGATTGAGTTGCCCATCGTCCGCATCGCGCAGAAAGCGCGTGCCGTGGGCATCCACATGATTATCGCCACACAACGCCCGACGACGAATATCATCACGGGTACTATCAAGGCGAACTTCCCCGGTCGAATGGCGTTCCGCGTGATGTCGCAAATCGACTCGCGCACGATTCTCGACCAAAAAGGTGCCGACCAGCTTGTGGGACGCGGCGATATGCTGATTCTCATCGGAAACGAGCTTGTGCGCGTGCAGTGCGCCTTCATCGATACGCCCGAAGTGGAGCGCATCAACGAGTATGTCGAGGCACAGCCCGGTCCCGTCGAACCGATTGAACTGCCCGAACCTGCCGTCGAAGCCAGTGGTGGCGATGGCGGTGGTATGAGTGGCGGCGGTGGCGGCTTCACCGACCCGCTGTTCGAGGATGTCGCCCGTGCCGTGGTGATGACGCAGCAAGGCTCGACGAGTATGATTCAGCGTCGATTCTCGATTGGTTTCAACCGCGCCGGCCGACTGATGGACCAACTGCACGAGGCTGGAATCGTGGGTGTGGCACAGGGCGCGAAGCCTCGCGAGGTGCTCATCAGCGACGAAAACACGCTGAATGCGCTGTTTGCAAGGCTGAGAGAGCCGTCGAATGGTTAAACGATAGGTTGTTTCTTGCGTCAAAAGTTATAGTGAATAATGAATAGAAAAATGAAAAAGATATTATTTTTTGCAATGATTTTGCTGGCAACCAGTTTGTCAGCAACGGCTCAAACGGCATCGGAAGTACGGAAAAATGCGTCGGAAGCGCGGAAAATTCTCGACAAAACGGCTTCGGTGGTCAGTAGGAAGGGCGGCGCGAGTGCATCGTTCAAAATTTCGAGTCCTAATATCGGTTCGACCAAGGGCACCATCGCCATCAAAGGCAAGAAATTCCACGCCCGCACGCCGCAAGCCATCGTCTGGTTCGACGGAAAAACCCAGTGGAGTTATATGAAATCGACCGAGGAAGTCAATGTCTTCACACCGACCGAGGCGCAACAGATGGCGATGAATCCCTATCAGTTCATCAACCTCTACAAACACGGCTATTCGCTCTCGACGACAGGCAACGACCGCAATTTCTACAACGTTCGCCTCGTCGCACAGACCAAGGCTCGCAGCGCACAGGAGCTCTACATCAAAATCAACAAGAAGACCTATACGCCGACGCAGGTGAAAATGCGCGAGGGCGCGACGTGGACAACCATCGACATCACGGGATTTCAGGCGAAAGACCAGTCGGATGCCACGTTTGTGTTCAACGCCAAGGACTTTCCAAAGGCTGAAATCATCGATTTACGCTAACAACCGCCTATGAAACGACTGGAAATCATCCGCGAACTGCGCCGCCACCGCAAACTGGCCGAAAAACGCGCCATCGACTACGAGCGCAACAAGACCGCCAAATATGTCTTGATGTTTCTTGGCGGTTTCGTCATTGTCTATCTCATTTTCTTCGCCGTCATTTTCTCGCTCGTCGCCAACGAAAGCACCTCGGAAACGGCCATCGAACTGATGATGGGCATCTCGCCCTACATCCTGCTTGTCGATTTTCTCTTCCGATTTGTCGCACAGCAGACGCCCTCGCAAATCGTGAAACCCTACGTGCTGATGCCGATTCCGAAATCGACCTGCATCGACACGTTCGTCGGCACGTCGCTTTTCACGTGGGGCAACGCCATTTGGTTCGCGATGCTCATTCCCTACGCCATTATGTCGGTGCTGTTCGTCGAAGGATTCTGGCCGACGGTTGGCTTCCTGCTTTGCTTCTACCTGCTGATTCTTGCCAACAGCCAGTGGTATTCCATCGTGCGCACGCTCATCAACAACAGTCTGGTTTATTGGCTCGTGCCGATTGTCGTCTATGCGATTGTCGCCCTGCCGGTGCTGCTGAAAGGCGGTAGCGAAAAGGGTTTTGAGAACTTTTTCGACCTTTACGCAGGCATTGGAACGAAAATCAGCGATGGCAGTGCCCTGCCCTACCTCGGTGCGTTGGCGCTGCTCGTCGTGCTCGTCGCCATCAACCGACGGCTGCAAATGGCGAATGTGATGCGCGAAATCTCGAAAACCGAGCAAACGAAACTGCACAGCGTCAGCCAGTTCGCCTATTTCGACCGATTCGGCGAGGTCGGACAGTATCTGAAACTCGAAATCAAGTCGATTCTTCGCAATAAAAATCCGCGAAAAGGCTTTGTGATGGCGACGGCGATTGTGCTGATGTTCAGCCTGATTATCGCGCTCACCGACGTCTATGACGGCCAGTTTATGACGAATTTCTGGTGCGTCTATAACTTCGTGATTTATGGTTCGATGCAACTCACTCGCGTGATGTGCAACGAGGGCAACTACATCGATTGCCTGATGGTTCGACGCGAAAACATTCTGAAACTGCTTCGTGCGAAATACATTTTCAACACGGCGATTCTCGTGCTGCCCTTCGTGCTGATGCTGCCGACGGTTTTCGCTGGAAAATGGAGCATTCTGATGCTCGTGGCCTACGCCGTTTTCACGGCTGGATTCCAGTATTTCATCCTCTTCCAGATGGCCGTCTATAACAAGCAAACCGTGCCGCTGAACACGAAATTCATCAGCAAAAGCGGAATGGAAAACAACTATTATCAGGTGGTTGTGCAGATGCTGGCGTTCTTCCTGCCGATTGTGCTCATCAGCGTGCTGCAACTCTTCTTGAGCGACACGGTGGCCTACCTCATCATCCTGTTGATTGGCGTTGTCTTCGTCGTGACGCAACCGCTGTGGATGCGTAACATCTACAACCGAATGATGCAACGGAAATACGTTCTGATGGAAGGATTCCGCAGTTCGAGATAGTTGAGAGTTTACAATTGATAATTCTTAATCGGCGAAGCCGACAATTCAACATTCAAAAATCAACATTCAACATTGATGAAATATTCAGCCATCATCCCCGCCCGCTACGCTTCGACGCGCTTCCCAGGCAAACCGCTGGCCTTGCTCGGTGGAAAAACCGTGATTCAGCGCGTTTATGAGCAAGTTTCGACCGTGATCGACGAGGTTTTCGTCGCCACCGACGACGACCGTATTTTCCGCGAGGTGGAACGCTTCGGCGGTCGTGCCGTGATGACTTCCGCGAACCACCGCAGCGGCACCGACCGCATCGAGGAAGCCGTCGAGAAAATCGCCTCGCAGGCCGACATTGTCATCAACGTGCAGGGCGACGAACCCTTCATCCAACCCTCGCAAATCGAGACGCTTTGCCGCCAGTTCGACGACCCGACGACGCAAATCGCCACGCTCGGCAAGCCTTTTTCTGAGATGGCAGCCGTTGAAAACGAAAATTCACCGAAAATCGTGCTCGACAACAATGGTTTTGCGCTCTATTTCTCGCGCAGCGTCATTCCCTTCGTGCGCGGTGTCGAACGAGGCGAATGGCTCGAAAAATACCCATTTTTGAAGCACATCGGCCTCTACGCCTATCGCCGCGAGGTGCTTCGCGAAATCACGCAGTTGCCACCGTCTTCGCTCGAACAAGCCGAAAGCCTCGAACAACTCCGTTGGCTGCAAAACGGCTACCGCATCCGCGTCGGCCTCACCGACGTCGAAACCATCGGCATCGACACACCCGACGACCTCAAAAAAGCAGAGGAATTTCTCAAACTTTAATTTCGACGATGGTCAAAACACCATCGACGACACGAAAACGAACATCGCGACCTGCAAAGGGCATTCCATAGACCTTTTGCGGGTCGTTTTGATAATGCGGACGAGGGTCGAGTTCCAACGTGTGGCGCAAGACCTCGATTTCCGCTTCCGAAAAGACGTTTCGGACGAAATCGGGCACGACGACTTCCAGTTTCGGCCACGACCGCCTATCAACAAAGCCGCAACGCGCATCGGCATGGCTGTCGGCATAAGCGATGTAGGGCTTGATGTCGAAAATCGGCGTTCCATCCATCAAATCGGCACCGAGAACGTGAATCACAGGACCGCGAGCGTCGGTCATTTCGATGCCTTCCAACCGCACCGCCGACAAGCCCAACGGATTGGGACGGAAGGGCGAGCGCGTCGCAAAAACGCCGATTTTCTCGTTGCCGCCAAGCACGGGCGGACGCACCACAGGACTCGCTGCCGCGTGGCGATTGGCCGAAAATTCCCAAATCAGCCAGAGGTAGTCGAATTCGTCCAAACCCCTGACGAAATCGGCGTTTCGGAAGGTTGGTTCAAAGACAATTTCGCCCCGCAAATCGGCCACGAGACCGCTCTGCTTCGGAATGCCGAACTTCGTGGGAAACGGCGAATGGAAATGGGCTATTGGCGTGAGTTTCATCGAATCAAAAATAGGGAATGACCGAATAAACGAGGAAAACCAACAGCGTGAGCGTTCCGACGGCGATGGGCACGTAGAAATGGCGAATTTCGCTGGGAATTTCGCATTTCGTGATACGCAGGAAGACGAAATATACCGCCGTCGCACAGATGAAAGCGAGCAACATCCCTGCCAACAAGTCGCCAGGGTAATGCACGCCGAGGTAGAGCCGCGAATAGCATTGCAGCGTAGCCCAAAACGCCAAAAACAGCGTCAGCCAGCGGTTTCTGAGCATCCAAAACATCAGGAACGTCAGCCCCCACGTGTTGCTCGAATGGGCCGAGGGAAAACCGTAACTGCCACCGCGATAGTCATTGACGACGTGCACCATCGCACTGACGGGATTGTCGAGGTTGCTCGGACGCAGTCGTGCCACCGCTGGACGCAGAATCTGCGAGGTGAAGGCATCGGTCAGCGCAAAGACAAGCCCGACTGCCACGAGCATCGCCAGCACCATTTTCCAATGGAAATTGCGGAAAAGCACGTAAATCAGGGCGGCATAGAGCGGAATCCACTCGTATTTTCCGCTGACGCACCACATAAACGTGTCCATCACGTCGGCGCGAAGTCCGTTTACGGCAAGCAGGGCCGTCGTGTCGTAATCCGTCAGCCAAGTCACCACGTCTGTTGCCAAGAACGTGTTCATATCGTTTCGCTGTGATAGGCCGCACTGCGCACTCGGCTGAGCGTCTCAGGCGTCATTTGCAGGTAGTTGGCGATATAGACAAGCGGTGCGCGAAGGATGACCTGCGGATAGAGTTTGCACATCTTCATGTAGCGATCTTGTGCGGTCTCGAAGCGCATCAAATCGGCGTGTTTCTGCGAGATAATCAGCGATTCCTCAAGGATTTTTCGATACATCATCTGGATGTTCACGCTGTGGAGAGCAACCACTTCGAGTTTGTCCTTCGGCATGGCATAGACGAAGGTCTGTTCGAGCGATTCGACCTGCAAATGCGTGGGTTCCTCGCGGAAAAGGCTCTCGATGCACATAAAAATCGTGTGGTCGTCGCCGAGGTGCTCGGTCACTTCCTTGCCGTTTTTGTAGTAAAACTGGCGAATCAGCCCCTTGTCAATGAAGTAAATGCTGCGGCAAACCTCGCCCTCGCGCAAAATCATCTCGCCCTTGTTGTACTTGAGCGGAACGAGGATGTCTTCGAGCATATCAAGTTCCTCGTGCGTCATCGTACTGTAACGCCGAGCCAGTTCGCGGGCAATGTCACGCGGTGTTTTCACAAAACCTCTTTTCATCGTTATTTTCGTTTAAATTAGTCCAACTTCAACACCGCGAGGAACGCTTTCTGCGGCACTTCCACGTTGCCGATTTGCTTCATTCGCTTCTTTCCTCGCTTCTGTTTTTCGAGCAGTTTGCGCTTTCGCGTCACGTCGCCGCCGTAGCACTTCGCCGTCACGTCCTTTCTCACCTGTTTGATGGTCTCGCGGGCGACGATTTTCGCGCCGATGGCAGCCTGAATCGCGATGTCGAACTGCTGTCGCGGAATGAGTTCCTTGAGTTTTTCGCACATCCGACGACCCAGCGTCACGGCATTGTCCTGATGGGTCAGCGTCGAGAGTGCATCGACGGGTTCGCCGTTGAGCAGAATGTCGAGTTTGGCGAGTTTCGACGGTCGGAACGAGTCGATATGGTAGTCGAACGAGGCGTAACCCTTCGAAATCGACTTCAGTTTATCGTAGAAATCAATGACGATTTCGCCCAAAGGCAGGTAGAAATGCAGTTCGACGCGATTTCCGCTGACAAATTCCTGTTTGATGAGTTCACCGCGCTTGTCGAGGCAGAGTTTCATAATCGGACCGATGAAATCGGCGGTCGTGATGATGCTGGCGCGGATGTATGGCTCCTCGATGTGGTCAATCATCACCTGTTCGGGCAGTCCCGACGGGTTGTGAACCTCCTTCGACTCGCCCTGCTTCGTATAAACCATATACGACACGTTCGGCACGGTCGTGATAACATCCATATTGAATTCGCGGTCGAGGCGTTCCTGCACGATTTCCATATGCAGAAGTCCCAAGAAACCGCAGCGGAAGCCGAATCCCAAAGCCACCGACGATTCGGGCTGAAACGTCAGCGAAGCATCGTTCAACTGTAATTTTTCGAGCGACGCACGCAGGTTTTCGTAATCGGTCGGGTCTATCGGATAAACGCCTGCAAACACCATCGGCTTCACCTCCTGAAAGCCCTCGATGGCCTTCTGACAGGGACGGCTGACGTGCGTAATCGTGTCGCCAACCTGCACTTCCTTCGCGTCCTTGATGCCGCTGATGATGTAGCCCACTTCACCCGTGCGCAACTCCTGTCGCGGCTTCATTTCCATCTTCAAAACGCCCACTTCGTCGGCATCGTATTCCATCCCTGTGTTGAAAAATTTCACCTTGTCGCCCTTGCGAATCACGCCATTTTCAATCTTGAAATAAGCAATGATGCCTCGGAATGAATTAAACACCGAGTCGAAAATCAACGCCTGCAACGGTGCTGCGGGGTCGCCCGTGGGTGGCGGAATACGCTCGACAACGGCTCGCAGAATTTCCTCGACGCCCTCGCCCGTTTTTCCGCTTGCCCGAAGGATTTCCTCGCGCTTGCAGCCCAGCAGTTCCACGATTTCGTCCTCCACCTCGTCGGGCATCGCGCTCGGCATATCGATTTTGTTGATGACGGGGATGATTTCAAGGTCGTGCTCAATCGCCATATAGAGGTTCGAAATCGTCTGCGCCTGCACGCCCTGCGTGGCATCGACCACGAGCAGCGCACCCTCGCAAGCAGCAATCGAACGCGACACCTCGTAACTGAAATCGACGTGTCCCGGCGTGTCAATCAAGTTCAGGATATAGCAATCCCCTCCTCCTTCGGGGGGAGGCAGGGAGGGGGCTTTGTATTCCATCTGAATCGCGTGGCTCTTAATCGTGATACCACGCTCCTTCTCCAAATCCATATCGTCGAGCATCTGCCCTTCGGTGATTTGAATCGTTTTCGTATGCTCCAACAACCGGTCGGCAAGCGTCGATTTGCCGTGGTCGATATGGGCTATTATGCAAAAATTTCTGATATGATTCATATTAGCATCTTCATTTGACCTGCAAAAATACGAAAAAAAAGCGAAAAAGCAAAATATTTTTCATAACTTTAAATAAATTACTCCCATTCGGAAAAACTCAAAAACATTTGGTTTTTCTCTCACTTATTCGTAATTTTGCCGAAAATTTTGAATTTGACGATGAAAAAAACGATTTTTTGCGCTGTTGCAGCCCTGATGATGATGGGTTGCCAGAAAAGTCTTGAGGAACGGGCCGAGCAGGAGGCTCGCGACTACACACGGAAATTCTGCCCCACGCCGGTCTATAACCACACGCGAACCGACAGCCTCGTGTTCGACCGGCA
>Ga0310690_10003314_pt1 | contig 24365 bp, 8 predicted proteins | sample AusTroGonzalo_MG_2_FD_207661 | JGI IMG/M metagenome (GOLD analysis project Ga0310690, IMG submission 207661) | Bovine rumen microbial communities from tropical cattle in Woodstock, Queensland, Australia - Gonzalo_04 (v2) (version 2) | ecosystem: Host-associated > Mammals > Digestive system >... | reverse complement strand
AGAAGATTGGAGGCGTGGAAAACCTATGTCTCTATTATACAGCAGAAACCCCAGACCAGACTATCGACCAAGATGCGTTGAAAGCCTTCCTGGCCGAGACGCTTACCGACTTTATGGTACCAACCGCTTATATGCAGCTTGATACAATGCCACTGAACGCCAACGGTAAGATAGATCGCAAGAACCTGCCAGAGCCGAAGGTGGAGTTGGAAGAAATCGTGCCGCCAGAGACGGAGATGGAAAAGAAACTGTTTGACCTCATTTCCGAACAACTGAAAACCAAGGACTTTGGTGTAACCAATAATCTTATATCATTAGGTATGAGTTCATTGGCCGCTATGCGCCTAAGTGCTGTTCTTCAGCAGGAGATGGGACTGGAACTCCAGATGAAAGAGTTACTTGAGAATCCTACCATCCGTCATATAGCTCAAATGGCTGACAGTGGTGAGCTGAAGAAGACTTCATCCATGCGTCTTGGCGGTAATGCGCCAAAGGCAGGCGGAAACAATCCGCTGCAGAAGCGCAGTGAGGGCAGTAACCCCTTGCAAAAACGCAGTGCAGGCACAAATCCATTGGAGAAGCGTCCAGGAAATCCGCTGGAGAAGCGTCCGGGTAACCCGTTGGAGAAACGGAATAATAACCCATTGGAAAAACGCCCAAATAATCCGTTACTCAAACGAGACAACACTGATAACACAGATAAATAGAAAACAATATTATTGGAATCATGACACAATTTGATATCAATCGCAAGAATCTATACGAAGATCTCCTCGGACTTGGTTATTTCAAGGATGAGGATGGAACTATCAATTTCCCCTTTGAAGACTTTTGTGAGTCGATGGCTGATGAAGATACGGTCAGAACACTCTACAACAATCTGATAGAGGATGGTTTCTATCAAGATGGTGATGGCAATGTCACCATGAGTGAGGAGGATTTTGTAGGAAACCTATGCGACACCCGTGTGCTGTTAGACTATTACCCACTGACGGAAAATCAGCGTGGCGTTCTGCTGGATTGGGAGATGAATCGCGATACCACGCAATACAATATCCCTACCGCCTGGCACTTCAAGAAGATGGACGCCGAATTTCTGGCTACAGCCCTTCGTAAAGTGGTTGATGCCCACAGCTACGTGAAGACTCGCTTTGTGAGACGTGACGGCGACGTGATGCAGATGCGCCGTGATGGTGAGCCCGCCTTGGTTAGCGTGACCACACTTGACAGTGAGCCCGACACAGCCTTTTTCCAAGAGCGTGTGCGTCCGTTCGATCCTTTCGAGGACGACTTGTACCGCCTGGAGATCTACCGTTGGGGGGAAGAGGTCTATCTATTCAAGGACTTCCATCATCTGGTGGACGATGGTTTGTCGGAGGGCGTGTTCTTCGAGGACGTGATGAAGGCATTTACCGGCGAACCGTTGGTAGATGAAAGCTATACGGCCTACGATTTCGCACTCTACGAGCAGGAGCTGAGGAACAGCGACCGATATGAGGAGGCGCAAAGTTATTTTGACGGTCTGTTAGAGGGCTTGGAATCGTTTAAGTATCCGTATTCCCGTGAGCTTGACGAAGCAGATGCGAAGAAAGGATCACTGACGGTTGAGATACCGGCTACAGATCAAATCAATCGATGTTGCCAACAGTTGGGTATCACTGCCAACGCCTACTTCCAGACGGTTGCCACGCAGGTGATGCACCGTTTGACACGTGAAGACAATGTCGTGATGGCCACCATCAGTAACGGCCGTGCGCTGAGCGAGATGCAACATATCATTGGTATGTTCGTGAAGACTCTGCCACTGGTCTACAAACATGCTGATGAGGTGAAGACGTTTGAACAGGCAGCCAAGCAGATGCACAAACAGAATGCGGAAACCATCTCGCGTGATTTCTATCCTTTCACAGAGATGACGGGGCGGCACGGCATCTATCCCGAGATACTATACGCCTATCAAGGAGGTGTCACAGATAGCGTGAATACGGATGAAGATAGTGGTATAGAGTCCATTCCCGTTACACTCGACACGGCCAAGATGCCCATAGAGTTGACTTTTGCGCCCAACGAGCAGGGACATTACGTAGTACTGATTACCTGGGACACGGCTTGCTACAACCATCACGACATGGAGGTGCTTGCCAAAGCCATGGCTACGTATGCAGCCAATGCATCGCGAGGGGGCATGATGCTGACAGACATCGAGCTGGTGACGGCTGACGAGCAGGAAGCGCTGATAAAGTTGGGAGAGGGCAAACGGATAGACTATGACAAGGACGACACCTTCATCCATGCTTTCAAACGTCAGGCCGAGAAGACTCCAGATGCGACGGCCCTTGCCGACGACCAACGGGAACTGACCTACCGCGAGGCCGACGAGCAGTCGGACACATTGGCCCACCTGTTGGTGGAGGCAGGTGTGGGTCCCGATGATTTCGTTGGCGTGATGTTAGAACGTACGGTGCTGTTCCCCGTTTCTGTGCTGGCCGTGCACAAGGCCGCCGCCGCCTACGCCCCGTTGGACATGGAATATCCCAACGAGCGCCTGAGTTACATGATGGAAAACTCTGAGATGCGTGTGATGATTACGACCCACGACGTGCTGGCGATGAAAGAGCAGGAGGGTGGATTGACCATTGACCATTTACCATTGACCATTTTCTTTATTGACGATGCGGACTTGACCCAGCGCACGGAACCTATTTTGAAGACTACGCCCGACAACCTGGCCTACATGATCTATACGTCAGGTTCGACGGGTAAGCCCAAGGGCGTTATGCTGCATCAGCGTGGACTTCGTGCGTATATCGCCTCTATCGTCGATGTGTTGCAATTGACGGCTGAGGACCGCATATCGCTGCATCGTGCATTCTCGTTCGACTCACACATCCACGACCTATATCCCGTGTTGACGGTTGGTGGCAGTGTGCACGTGATGCCGACAGAAATCCGTAAGGATATGAAGGGTTTGCGTGACTTCATTGTGGACAGGAAAATTACCGGCGGCGGCTATACCACGTCGTTGGGCGCCATGCTGCTTGACAGTTACCAGTTGCCTCAACGCTATATGACGCTGTCGGGCGAGAAGATGGTAGGTTTCGTGAGTGGCGACGTGCAATTGGTGAACGGTTATGGCCCGACAGAGTGTACCGACCTTATTACGACCTACTGCCTGGACAAAGGACGCGTTTACAAAGACATACCCGTAGGTCGCCCGATGGCCAACGGCTATTGCTTCATCGTAGACAAGAACGAGAAGCTGGTGCCCAACGGCGTGGCAGGCGAGTTGTGTTTTGCCGGAGTACAGGTAGGGCGTGGCTATTGGCGCTTGCCGGAACTGACCGCGAAAGTGTTTGGCGACTGTCCATTCCTGCCGCTACAGGAGAACGGCAAGCCAATGCGCATGTATCACACCGGCGACCTTTGCCGTTGGAACCATGAGGATGTGATTGAATGCTTAGGACGCATAGACAACCAGGTGAAGTTACGTGGTTTCCGAGTAGAACTTGGCGAGATAGAGGCACAGGCTCAGAACCATGAAGGAATTGAGAAGGCCGTTGCCGCCGTTCGCGAGGTAGTGGGCATGCAACACTTAGTGCTCTACTACACCGTGAAGGAAGGTTGTGAGGTAAGCAAGGATGAGCTGAGCAGCTTCTTAGAGAATTCGGAATTAGCAGAATATATGCGTCCCGAAATCTACATGCCGTTGGATGATTTCCCCTACCTGCCTAATGGCAAGGTGAACCGCCGACAACTGCCTGACCCGGTGGTGAAGGCAGAGCATGTGGTAATGCCAGAGAATGAACAGGAACAGCAACTGTTTGACATTGCGTGCCGCATACTGCGCCATGACCAGTTTGGCGTTACTACCAACCTGGTGTCGGTGGGTTTGAACTCACTGTCGGCCATGAAACTGGTTGCGACCATTCTTCAGGAACTGAACCTGCAAGTGAAGATAGCCGACGTGATGAAACAACCCACGATACGTGCCATCGTGGCTTTGGCATACGGCAGTGAACTGCAGACAGAGGAAAAACTGAAACCTTACGAGCCGCAGGAGTCCTATCCGCTGACGGAGAACCAGCGAGGTGTGTATCTGGACTGGGAAATGCATCGCGACACCACACAATATAACATACCTCATCTTTACAAATTCACTCAGATGGACGGCGAACGACTTGCCGATGCATTGCGCACGGCGGTTAATGCGCACCCCAGCCTAAAGACACGTTTTGCCATTGAGAATGGCGACGTAGTGCAGAAGCTATACGACGAACCTTCACAGGTGGAGTTGATACGAAAGGAGGAAAAGGTCGATATTGCCATCTTCCAGCATCAGGTACGACCGTTCGACCTGTTGAGCGACCGTCTCTACCGCTTGACTGTCTACGAGATGAGCGATGCTGTGTACGTGTTTTTCGACGTCCACCACATCGTCTTCGACGGTCTTTCGACCAGCGTCTTCATGCGTGATGTGATGACGGCCTATGAGGGAGGAGAAGTGAGCAAGGAGGCGGTGACAGCCTTTGATTATGCACTCTACGAACAGGAACGAGTGACAAGTGATGAGTTCAAAGAGGCAGAACAGTATTTCGACGCATTGGTGGGAGATGCCAGTGCACTGAACTATCCTGACTCAGCACTGCCAAGCGGTAGCGAGACGAGCCCTGTACAAGTGACAATAGCGAAGGACGCGATAGATGCGTTCTGCAGTGCGAACAGTGTGACTCCCAATAGTTTTCTGCATGCCGCCTTTGCTCATGTCATGGGCAGGCTGACACGCGAACAGACGCCCCTCTACCTGACCATCAGTAACGGCCGATCGGCAAGTATTGCCTTACAGGAATGTACAGGTATGTTTGTGAAGACATTGCCGGTAGTGGTCGCTGGGAAAACCAGCAACGGCGTGAGTGTGGCAGACTATGTGAGTGGTGTACACCAACAGTTGCAGGACAGCTATGCCCACGAGTTCTATCCCTACACACGCATTGTGGAACGCTATGGTTTGCGTTCGGGCGTGATGTTCGTTTATCAAGGAGGTCTTTTCGAGGGCGGACAGGTCAGCGGTGTGGAACAGATACCATTAGAGTTAGACACCATCAAGTTCCCGTTGAATGTGGTTTCCTATCCTGACGGCGACCACTACTGCCTGAACATTGAATACGATGGTGAGCGCTACTCACGTGAGGATATTGAAACGATAGGACGATCTATCGCCCATGTCGCACAAAGCATGGCAACGGCCAAAAACATGGCCGACATCACCATGATTAGCCAGGAGGAAAGGGCTGAACTGATTGCACTGTCGAAGGGTGCGGAAATGGACTATGACCAAAGCAGGACATGGCTTGACCTGTTTGAAGAGCAGGTGAAGAAAGCCCCTGACGCATTGGCCGTTGCCGACACAGACGGTCAACTGACATACGGTGAGCTGGACAAATGGTCGGACGAGCTGGCCGCGTGGTTGCAGAACCAGCAGGTACGTTCCAATGAGTTCGTTGCCCTTCGTATGGATCGCACAAAGGAATTTGTCGTAGCAGTGGTTGGTGTCCACAAGGCAGGTGCAGCCTATCTGCCCATTGACCCAGAGTATCCGGAAGACCGCATCGCGTTTATGCTTTCCGACAGCGAAGCCCGACTGGTGATAGACAAATTGACAATTGATAATGGGCAATTGATAATTAACAATTCACCATCCACCATCCACCATCCACAATCCACCATCCCCAAGCCTTCGCCAGAGAATCTGGCCTACATGATTTATACCTCCGGTTCTACGGGCCAGCCCAAAGGTGTGATGTTGCACCATCGTGGACTGATGAACTTCACATTGGCCACCATAGGCATCAACGAACTGACGGCCGCCGATCGTATCAGTAGTCACCGCTCGTTCTCATTTGATGCACACATAGAGGACATCTTCCCCACCTTGGCTGTGGGAGCCTCTGTACACATCATGCCACAGAAGATACGCAAGGACCTGGACGCTATCTATCACTTCCTCGTAGAGCACAGGATTACCGGTGGCGGCTATACCACCTCTATCGCCAAGCTCCTGCTGGCGAACTACGACCTGCAGCAGCGTTTCATCACTTGTGGCGGCGAGGCACTGACGAATGTGGTAAGCGAGGGCGTAGAGGTGATCAACGTGTATGGCCCCACGGAGTGTACCGACCACGTTGCCACCTACAAGCTGGAGCGCGGTAGGAAGTACAAGACCATTCCCATTGGCAGGCCATTACCCAATGGCTACTGCTTTGTGATGGACGGTTATGGCGACCTGATGCCGAAGGGCGTGGCTGGCGAGTTGTGCTATGCCGGTCCTCAGCGAGGGTATGGCTACTGGCATCTGGATGACCTGACGAAGGAGGTGTTCACAAAGATACAGTTGAACAACACCACGTATGAGATCTACAAGACTGGTGACCTGGCCCGTTATAATGAAGAAGGACTCATAGAATGCCTGGGACGTATTGACAATCAGGTGAAGTTGCGCGGCTTCCGTATAGAGATGGGCGAGATAGAATCAGCCGCTCTCGCGTGTGAGGGTGTTCAGTTGGCTGCCGCTGAAGTGAAACCCGTATTCGGTGCGCCACACCTCATTTTATACTACACGACAAAAGACGGTGACGGAGTGAAAGAAGAATCGCTGCGGAGGCATTTCGCTGCTTCATCATTGGCTACCTATATGCATCCAGAGTTCTATGTCGCTTTGGAAGCCATGCCGTTGCTTCCCAATGGCAAGGTGGACCGCCGTTCGCTGCCCGAACCACAACTGACGATGGGTGAAATCGTTGCCCCTGAGACCGACATGGAACGCGAGTTGTTTGCACTGGCGTCGGAGATACTGGGCACAGAGGAGTTTGGCGTCACCACCAATCTTGTGTCCATGGGACTGACGTCGCTGTCGGCTATGCGTCTGAGTGCTGGTATTCAGCAGCATACGGGCTGTGCGGTGAGAATGGCCGACATCATGGCCCATCCGTCGATTAGGGAAATCGCATTGAGAATTGACAATGGACAATTCTTTGCAAGCAAAGCGAGCAAGCTCGAGCGCACAATTCTTTGCAAGCAAAGCGAGCAAGCTCGAGCGCACAATTCACAATTGAAGGCTTACGATGAACGTAATGCCTATCCCGTCACTGAGAACCAGCGCGGTATCATCCTTGACTGGGAGACGCATAAGAATACGACACAGTATAATGTTCCTTCGCTGTACAGATTCACCGACATTGATGCCGAACGGCTGCAGGAAGCGTTGTGTGCGGCCGTGGATGCCCATTCGTACATGAAGACGAAGTTCATGATGAGCAAGGGCACCTATATGCAGCGACGCCGTTACCACAGTCTGCCCAAGGTTTCGCTGACGGTGCTCGACTATGAACCCGATACTTCTTTCTTCCAGGAAAGGGTACGGCCGTTCAACCTTTATTCCGATACGCTTTACCGTATCGAGCTCTATAAGACGCCGCAGTATGTGTACCTGTTCTTTGACAAGCACCACGTCATCTTCGACGGAATGTCTGTCGGTGTCTTCATCCGTGACGTGCTCAGAGCCTATCAGGGCGAGACGATTCAGCCGGAGGCGTTCTCGGCATTCGACTTTGCATTGTATGAACAGGAGCTCGTGGGCAGCGCCAGGTTCTTGGAGGCTGAGCAGCGGTGGGACGACCTTTTCGGCGGTGCTACGGCACTCACCTACCCCGCCTCACAGCATCCGAGCGGCGACGAGACGGCAAACGTCAAGGTCAGGATTCCTGCCGACAACATCAACCGTTTCTGCACCATACATGGCGTGACGGCCAACAGTTTCCTCGAGGCTGCTTTCGCAGAAGCCATGCAACGGCTCACCCACGAGGATATGCCGCTATACCTGACCATCAGTAACGGCCGTGATGCTGGTGCTGAGCTCATGAACTGCGTGGGCATGTTTGTCAAGACACTGCCTGTGGTGTATCCGTCGTTCCAGAAAGTTGACGTTGAGACCGCAGAACTGGTAACGGCGATGCATGCCCAGTTGCATGCAACGTACGAACAGGACTTCTATCCTTACACCCGACTCGTCGAGCGTCACGGCCTACGTCCAGGTATGATGTTTGTTTACCAAGGCGGACTGGAAGAGGGTAACCAGCAGATAGAAGGGGCCGACCAGATTGCCCTCACGCTTGACACGACCAAGTTCCCGCTGACTGTCTTTGCCTATCCTGTTGATGAGGGCTACGAGTTGACGGTGGAATACGACGGCCAGATGTATAGTGAGACTGACATGATGACTGTAGCTCAGACCATAGCCAACATAGCGCGTCAGATGGCCGTGAAGCATCTGATCAGCGAAATAAAGATGCTGGACGACGATGAGGAGGCTCGTATTATCTCCATATCGACCGGCAAGCATTTGCCAGTAGATGTAGAGATGACATTTGCCAAAGCCTTCGAGACGCGGGCCGCCGCCTGTCCGGATGCGGTGGCAGTGGTGGACAAGAGCAGCCAGCTGACCTATCAGCAGCTAAGCCACTACTCTGACGTCCTTGCCCATCGTCTGTTGGATGAAGGTGTGGGTGCAGACGACTTCGTGTGTGTCATGCTTGACCGCATGAAGGAGTTCCCCTTGGCAGTATTGGCCATCCATAAGGTGGGTGCCGCCTATACGCCTCTGGACTATGAGTATCCGAACGACCGTTTGAACTACATGATCAGCAACAGCGAGTCGAAGGTCCTTGTCACCACCCATGCGGTGTTAAAGGAAAAAGCCTCACAAGGTGGTTTCGAGACCGGCATGGCAAAACCAATATTCATCGACGACATCGATTTCACGACGCCATGTGAGCCTGTGCTGATGACCACTCCGCAGAATCTCGCCTACATGATATACACCTCTGGTTCGACAGGTAGGCCCAAGGGTGCCATGCTGCATCAGGCAGGTCTATGGAATTTCATCAATATTGTCATCGACATGGAACAACTCACTGCCGCCGACCGTATAGAAGGACACCGCTCGTTCTCGTTCGACGCGCATATTGAGGACATGTATGCCATACTGACGCTTGGCGGCTCGTTCCACATCATGCCGACGGAGATCCGGAAAGATCCTGAGTTGATATATCGCTTCCTGGAAGACCATCAGATAACAGGTGGCGGTTACAGCACGGCGGTGGCTGCCCTGATGCTGAACAATTATCCGCAGATGAAGGTGCGGTTCATTACTGCCGGTGGTGAGAAGCTCGACGGAGTCTATAGCGACCATATTGAAATCATCAACGTCTATGGTCCCACGGAGTGTACCGACGATACGTCGTACTACAGCATTACTCCTGGACGGCGTGTGGAGAATATTCCGATAGGCAAGTCGGTAGCCAACTGTTACAACTTCATTGTCGACAAGTACAACAATTTGGTGCCCCAGGGTGTTCCAGGAGAACTGTGCTTTGCAGGCATTCAGGTAGGCCGTGGTTACTGGAAACTGCCTGATCGCACGGCCAAGGTATTTGAGGACTGCCCATTCGTCAGAGAGGATGCCTGGGGCCGTAAGGTACGCATGTATCATACGGGCGACCTGGCACGCTATAATGCTGATGGCGAACTGGAGTTCATGGGACGTATCGACACGCAGGTGAAGCTGCGCGGTTTCCGCATCGAGCTTGGCGAGATTGAGAATCGCGCCCTGCAGTTCCCAGGCATTACCGCTGCTGCTGCCGAGGTAAAGAAAATTGCACAGACAGAGCACCTCTGCCTGTACTTTACCGTCCGACCAGGAGAGCAGGAAATGACTCAGACGAAGATTGACGAAAAGGCACTCCGCGCCTTCTTAGCTGAGAAGTTGACTGACTATATGGTCCCCACACTCTATGTGCAGCTGGAAAAGATGCCGCTGACACCTAATGGCAAGATTAACCGTAAGATGCTGGAGACCCCAGACCTCTCGAAGCATCTTGAGAACGTGCCCCCAGCCAACGACACTGAGGCTAAGATGCTGGAGATGGCCCGTGAGTTGCTGCCAGGCATAGAGTTCGGTGTTACCGACAACCTGTTCGACCTGGGCATGACATCACTGTTGGCTATGCGCTTTGCCGTGCAGTTGAAGGAGCTGCATCTTCAGGTGACCGTGGCATCGGTCATGCGTTACCGTAACATCCGTGCTATCCTGAGCGGCAATATCCGCATAGCATGGCTGTTCGATAGATACGACCGTCAGAAACCGTTGCTCGTCTTTGCACAGGGCATTGTCTCCACCGCCGTTACGATGACAAAATTCGATCAGTGGAGCCAGCAGTTCAATATCCTGGTCATTGAGCCAATTGACGCGCATTACAAGTATCTCTTTGAGGGCGAGGACTTTGAGACAGCTCTGTGGCTCTATGCTACGCAGCTCGACCTGCTGTTGCCCCAAGATGCCGAGGTGGCAGCCTTCATGGGATTCTCGTGGGGTGGTAAAGTGGCTTACAACATGGCGAGGATGTTGCATGAATATACGGGTAAGACCCCAGCGGTCATCTTGGGCGACACGGCCTTCAACAACGAACTGACAGATCGGGAAATGACCGTTGACGACGTCACGCCTGATCAGTTGCAAGCCTACGGCAACCAGCTGACTCCTGAGGATATCGTAGAGAAGTTCAACAGCGTCTACTACATGGAGTTGCGCGATGTGCCTATAGAACCGTACGAGGGTCACGTGGTATTCCTGAACGCGATGAAGGATGGTCTCACTGAGAAAAAGAAGGACAACCTGCGCATCGTTCACGAAATCGCTGCCGACCTGGAGGTGATTGACTTCCCCAACAGCGACCACGACGACATGTTCATGGATCAGTCGTTGACCCAGACGTATACTGACATATTGACAAAACTGATAAAGCATGATGAAGACTGAGACAAGGACGAGAGAGCGTAATTCGTTTGTCATCAACCACGCGCTGCGGGTATTCTTCATAGCCTCGGTGTTGTCGTCGGTGGTGACACAGCTGAACACGCTGGTCGATGGTATCATCGTGAGCCACGTGGTGACGGCTGACGCCATTTCGGCAGTCAGTCTGGCCACGCCGGTATTCTCGCTGGTCATGCTGTTGGGCTCCGTCATCTATACGGGTGCGGGGTTGCTGATAGCCGAGGCATTGGGCAACCAGAAGTACAAGCAGGTGAACCGGCTGTTTACGATAAGCCTGACCAGTATTGTTATCATCAACGTGCTGCTGGCTATCGTCCTGATAGCGTGCAACGACTCGATCTGTCGGTTGCTGACGGACGAAGAGCGGTTGTTGCCGCTGTTGAAGTCGTATATGCCTATTTCGTTTGTGGGTAACCTGTTCTTCCTGTTGCAGATGACGCTGGCGCAATATGTGAAGATCAGCGGACGGCCTGCGTTGGCTACCAAGTGTGTGATGGTGGAGTCGGTGGGTAACATCGTGCTCGACCTGCTGTTTGTCATGCTCTTCGGCTGGGGCATGCAGGGTGCGGCTCTGGCTTCGGCCACAGCCACGGTGCTGTCGATGCTGGTATTCATGCCTTACCTGAGACGTGAGCCGCGACCCTTCAGGTTCATCAGGGTGAAGAGCCGTTGTGGTGCCGACCTGTTAGGTAAAAGCATGCTCCGAGGTCTGCCTACGGCTATTGGGTCGGTGATGATAGCAGCACTGTTCATTGGATTGAACGAACTGTTCTTGAAAACACACGGTGCCGACGGTATGTTTGTGCTGAGTGTGTGTGTGCAAACGCTCATGTTGAGCATGCTGGTGCTGAGTGGTGCCGGCAGTGCCATCACGGGCATTGGCGGTGTGCTCAGTGGCGAACAGGACATGGACGGCATCAATCGTCTGCTGAACAGCATCTTCAAGGTCATTATGGTGGGTATGGCTGTAGTTAGTGTAGTGGTGTTCCTTTTCCCAGGAATGATTGCCAGTCTGTTTGGTGCAACTGGTCATCTGCTGGAATTCTCGGAAAAGCCATTGCGCATTTTCAGCCTGATATTTATTCCCATTGGTTTGGTGATTCCATTGTCTAACCTGTTTGTCCTTCTTGAACGTAACATGCTGGCGTCGCTGGTCAATGTGGGGCTGTTGGTGTGTCTGTTGCCTGCCGTATGGCTGATGGCTACCTTCGCCCCCAATGACATTTGGTATGCCATGCCGTGTGGCATGTGGATTCTGATGGGACTATGCATAGCTGCCACGTTCGTCATCTCGTCGCGACACAAGGGCCTGCATTGGCTTTTCCTGACCAAGACGGTACCTGACGATAGCAACAGGGCATACTCCGTAGAATACGACACCGACAGCATTGTCAGGTGTCTTGACGGCATGAAGGACGTGGTGAACCGACTGGAAGTGGATGAAGAGACGAAGCGGAACATTGGTCAGTGTCTGGAAGAGGTGATGCTGAACGAGAAGGAGATGGCGGCGACGTGCGAAAAGCAGGGGACGTTTGACGTCAGCATCGCCGACCTCGCCGACCGCGTGACCATTACCGTGAAGGATGTGGGCAAGGCGTATAACCCGATTACGAAATACAGCGTTGGCGGCGAAGAGGACTTCGACGAGACGAAGCTGAGCATCATTATCGTCACAAAACTGTGTGAGGACATCAACTATCAGTATATGAACGGTCTGAACTGTCTGTATCTGAACTTCAAGAAGAATCATCAATTGCAAAACAGTTAATTGTAAGAAATAGGAAATGAGAGACTTAGCAGCGGAAATAGCAGCTTCAATGCTCAGTAATAAGCTGAGAATAGCACTGACGGGATTCTCCATAGGATGGGGGCTCTTCATACTCATTGTGCTGTTAGGTTCGGGCAATGGGTTGATGAACGGCATTGCCGAGAGCTTTGGCTCCGATACCGTCTGCATGGTGCGTCTGTCACCTGGGACGGCGCAGTTGGCGTGGCAGGGAATGAACCGCGGAAGGAAAATCCGACTGACGGCTAATGAGGCAGCACTGCTGAAAAAGCGCATGGGGGAAAGCATAGGCAAGGTGACCGTCACCAACAGCACGCCGTCGCTGCAGGTTGACGGCGGTGGCATGCACCTCAGAACCATCGTGCAGGGTGTGTATCCCAACTTTCTTCCCATTGACGGCAAGAAGATTGTTGCCGGACGTGACCTGGCCGACATCGACATACGCCAGGGGGATAAGGTGTGCCTCATAGGCCAGCAAACGGCACGCCTGCTGTTTGGCAAGGATGGCGACGCTATGGGTCGGATGATAAACATCAATCAGCTGCCCTACCTCGTCGTGGGTGTCTACGACGCGATAACGGGAACCAACAGCGGGCACGTCATCTATGCTCCCTTCACCACCGTCGAGAAGAGTTATTTCCCCGCTGGCGACCTCTCGCAGATTGTCGTCGTAGCCAACGACATCAACGACCAGGAGGCCTACGACGATTTTGTCGATCAGCTCTATGCCGTTCTTGGCGAACAGCTGAACTTTAGTCCAGCCGACCATGCTGCCGTAGTGTGCGAAAGTTCATACATCAGCTACCTACAGTTGAAGAATGTCATCACCATGCTTCAGCTGTTCATCTGGGTAATCGGCCTGGCAACGCTCATTGCCGGCGTGGTGGGCATCAGCAATATCATGCTCATCTCCGTAAGGGAGCGCACCCGTGAACTGGCTGTGCGCAGGGCTATGGGGGCTTCGGCCTCCAGCATCATCACGCTGGTGCTGATTGAGTCGGTGGTGGTGTCGCTCATCTTCGGCTATATAGGCATGATGCTGGGCATTGGGCTCACCCAGTTGCTCAGCTGGGGTATCAGCGCTGCTGGCGGCGTGGGGCTCTTTGATCATCCCACCGTTAGTTTCGCTACAGTGATGGCGGCAAACCTGATCATGGTGCTGGCAGGCCTCATAGCGGGGTACTTCCCTGCCCGCAATGCTGTCCACATCAAACTGGTGGATGCGCTGCAGGGAGTGTAATGGTTAAGGGTTAAAGGTTATAGGTTAAAGTTTATAGTTCAATGATTGACAGCGATTTCATACACGAAATAACAGAGACCATCACGCGACAGAAGTGGCGTAGCGTGATGACGGCTTTTGGCGTGTTCTGGGGTATGCTCATACTGGTCATACTGATAGGTGCAGGCATGGGTCTGAAAAACGGTATCATCGGAGCGTTCACCAATATGCCTTCAAACTCGCTCCTCTGTATGACAAAGCCCACCGTGCTGCCCTATAAGGGCTTTGACGCCGGACGCAACTGGAACCTGACAATGACCGACGTACAGACGCTGCGGCGGCAGATGCCAGACGTCATCCGGCAGGTGGCTATCCATAATTTGGTAAATGGCGACAGCCTGGTGGGCGTCTCCTATGGTAATGCCTCGACGACGTGCCAGCTGGCATCCGTCAATCCGACCTATCAGAAGGCTATACCCCACGAGGTGATGTTGGGTCGGTATATCAACGATATTGACATGAAAGAGCGGCGCCCTGTATGTGTGGTCGGCAGACAAACCGCTGACATACTCTTTCACGGCGAGTCCCCGTTGGGACAGGAGCTGACGGCCGATGGTCGACTGTTCACCGTCGTGGGCGTCTGTCAGAGCACTAACGAACAGATTGAGACGGGTGTGAACCTCTCGTCTGCCGTCATCATACCGCTCACACTGATGCAGCAGCTATATGCACAAGGCGACAAGGTGGATTTTGTCAGTCTCATTCTGACGGAAGACTGCGATGCCCTGCAGATGAAAAGCGATGTTGGCAAGGTCATCAAGGAGTGGCATAGCATTCACCCTGACGACGACGAGGCCCTGACACTTGTCAGCACAAGGGTGGTGTTCAGCAGGGTTCAGAACTTGTTCACTGGCATCGAACTGCTCATCTGGATCGTGGGTCTCGGAACACTTTTTGCCGGTTTGATAGGCATCTCGAACATTATGATGATTACCGTCAAGGAACGGACACAGGAGATTGGCGTGCGAAGGGCATTAGGTGCTGAGCCGTCGGCCATCATCACACAGATTATGTGTGAGAGCCTTTCACTGACGGCGGTCAGCGGGTTTGTCGGACTCTGTCTCGGATTGTGGCTGCTCTCCCTGCTTCGTACGGCACTGGGCGACGAGGGCGGTTCGTTTGTCAATCCCTATATGCCCTTCTGGACGGCCATTGCCTCGCTGCTTATCCTGACCGCCGGAGGCCTGTTTGCCGGATGGCTGCCCGCCCGCAGAGCACTGGCTATCAAGGCCATTGAAGCATTAAGAGAAGAATGAAGAATAATTAATTATATATCAAGATGATAGACTTAAAAGGCATACATAAGACATACCCTGGTGCTCAGCCGCTGCACGTGTTGAAAGGCGTCGACCTGCATATCGACGAGGGCGAGCTGGTCAGCATCATGGGACCGTCAGGCTCTGGCAAGAGTACCATGCTTAACATCATGGGCATTCTCGACGACTACGATGAGGGTGAATATCGGCTGACGGGCAGATTGGTCAAGAATCTGAACGAGAAGCAGGAGGCACGCTTCCGCAATGAGTTGATAGGATTCATCTTCCAGTCGTTCAACCTCATCAACTTCAAGAACGCTATGGAGAACGTGGCACTGCCACTATACTATCGGGGCGTGAAGCGCAAGGAACGCAACGAGCTGGCCATGCAGTATCTGGAGAAGGTTGGACTTGCCGAACACTGGGACCACCGCCCCATGCAGCTTTCTGGCGGTCAGCGCCAACGTGTAGCCATCGCCCGCGCACTGATATCACACCCTAAGATTATCCTTGCCGACGAGCCCACGGGTGCTCTTGACTCGAAGACCACACAGGAGGTGATGGATATGCTGCGTGCCGTCAATCGTGAGGAGGGACAGACCATCATCATTGTAACCCATGAACAGGAGATAGCCGACCAGACCGACCGACGCATCCTGTTCAGGGACGGTGTCATCTTCAAGGACGAGAGAGGGAGTTTGAAATGAAATAACAATTAAAAAAGATAATAATAATGAAAAAGGCATTAAGAATTATCGGAGCAGTTGTAGTCGCCCTGTTTGTGGGCTACACGTTCTATTTCCTTTGGAAACAGTCACAACCCCAACCCGTCGTCTTCGACCTGGTGACACCTGAGCAACGTACTGTTCAGAAAAAGACCATTGCTACGGGTACCGTCGAGGCCCGACAGCAAGTAGAGCTGAAACCTCAGGTGACTGGTATCATCAGTGAGCTAAGAGTGAAGGCAGGCGACCATGTCAACAAGGGTGACGTCATTGCCGTGTTGAGAGTCATTCCCGATATGAGTCAGCTTAACGACGCGCAAAGCAAGGTAGAGAGTGCTCGCATTTCACTTGAGGAAACCGAGCGCGAAGCACAACGCAGTCAGGCACTCTTCGACAAGGGTGTGGTGAGCCGCGAGGAAAACGAACAGAAGCAGAGTGAACTGGCCAAGGCAAAGGAGACGCTCACGGCAGCAAAATACGCTGTAGATGTCATTACCAAAGGCTCCAGCATTCGTTCGGCCACCGTCAATACCACTGAGGTACGGTCTACCATGAGCGGCATTGTTCTCAGCGTACCTGTAAAGGTAGGAGCATCGGTCAGCGGTTCGTCGCAATTCTCGGAAGGTACCACCATCGCCAAGGTGGGCGACATGCGTGATGTCGTCTTCAAGGGAAACATCGACGAGACGGCTGTCGACCAGTTGCAGACCGGCATGGAGGTCAGTATTACCATTGGCGCAAAACCTGACGAAAAATTGACGGCTACCCTGGAGTACATCTCACCAGAGGGCGTATTGCAAAACGGCGCAAAGGTGTTTGAAATTAAGGCGGGCGTCACTATTCCTGACAAGGTAAAGATACGTTCCGGATATAGTGCCAATGCCGAAATCATCCTTGCTGAGGCAAAGGATGCACTGACTTTGGACGAGAGTGCCATTGTCTTCGAAGACGACAAGCCCTACGTCTATCGTCTCACGAGCAATGAGTCTGACGAGGAGAACCAGAAGTTTGAACGCCTGCCCGTTGAACTGGGCATCAGCGACGGTCTCTGTGTCGTTGTTAAGAGCGGTGTTGACAAGAGCATGAAGTTGCGCGGACGCAAAAAGTAACAATCGATAATATGATATACGAAATGAATAGATCTAACGGAAACAGGTCGAGAAAATGGCTGCTTCTGGCCGTTTGCCTGCCATTCTCCATTTGTCAGGCACAGCAGAAATGGAGTTTGCAGGAATGCATCGACTACGCCATCAACCACAATGTCAATGTGCAGCAACGGGCTGTCCAGATCAACAAGCAGGAGATTACCCTCGACATAGCCAAGAATGCCTGGTTGCCACAGCTCAACCTGCAGATGTACCAGCTGTTTGGCTTCGAGACTCCGGCAGGAGCTTCTACCACAACCGATTATTCAATGTCTATCGGCGAGGGCGGTTCTGCAACGATTGCTAACGCTACGCTCTCAATGCCTCTGTTCGACGGCTTCAAAATCAAGAACCAGATCCAGGCCGACAAGTTCTCCCTGAGCTCGGCTACGGCCAATTTGGAGGCAGCCAAGAAGGACATCTCCATTCAGGTGGCCACCTACTATCTGGAGTGCCTGTACTACAAGGGTATGGTTGATGTGACACGACAGCAGGTAGAAACCAGCCGTGAACTGGTGAATCGTGCCGCTGCGTTGGTAGAGGATGGCAAGCGTCCGCGCAGCGAGCAGGCTGATGCCGAAGCACAGCTGGCCAGCGACGAGCACACGCTTGTCAACGACGAAGGAAAATACACCTTGTCGCTGGTGAAACTGGCGCACGTCCTGAATATGCCGGACGTAGAAAATTTCCGCATCGCGGACGACGAACAGGACCTGCAACTCACTGGCGACACCACGCTACACTCACCCCAGCTCATCTATGAGAATACGGTGGCCAGCTGGCCCAGTCTCGTAGCTGCCCAGTCAAACATCCGCCAAAGTGAACACCTGCTGAAGGCAGCAAAAGCCGACTACTATCCCAAAATCGATCTCGTAGGAAGTGTCGGAACGTCATACTACAACCTCTTCCATAGTTCCTATTATGACCACTTCGTTCGGCAGGTAGACAAAAACCGAGGCGAGATTGTCGGACTGTCGCTCACCTACCCCATCTTCAACCGCTTCCTCACGCGCAATAGCGTCAAACGGGCATCCGTCGATATTCTCGAAAAGAAACTCGCCTATGAAGATGCCAGGCTGAAGCTGCGTGAGGACATCCAGACCGCCTATTACAATGCCTCGGTAGCCCAAAAGAAACAGCAGTCGGCCGCCAAGGCCTGCGAGGCCAGCCGCATCAGCACCGACTATGAGCAAATCCGCTACGAGGAAGGCCGGTCCAGCATCTTCGACCTGATACAGGCCCGGCAGAAATACCTCAAGGCCCAGCAGGACATGGTGCAGTCGAAGTACGAATATCTCATCCGCCAGCGGATACTCAATTTCTACACCCAACGCTAATATTCTGTTTATGGCAACATCGCTTATCAAGCTACTGCAGCGGTCCATCCAAGATCACTGGACGACAAAAGCCCTCTCCGACTACCATGGCGATGACTTCACGTATGGTGAAGTCGCTCATATCATTGACTATTATCATGGTCAGTTCCGTGAACGCGGCATCCGGCGCGGCGATCACATTGCTCTGTGTGGTAACGGCTGTGCCAGATGGGGCATTGCCTTTATGGCTGTCGTGTTCTATGGAGCAGTAGCTGTTCCCATCCTGACGGATTCACCCCCCAGCAGATACAGGACATCGTTACGCATAGTGAGTCACGCCTGCTTTTCGCCTCGGCTTCTATCCGTAGCATCATTGACAATAGCGAGATGCCGTTATTGGAAGATATTTTGAATCTGGAGGACATACAGCGTCCAATACAGAATAAACTGTCAGCGGCTGACGTCAACTACCAGGAAGAGTCGTCACCAGAAGATGTGGTTATGCTCAACTACACCAGCTGCACAACGGGATTTTCCAAGGGAGTTATGCTACCCTATCGTGCTTTCTGCGGTAACTTCGACTTCTTCCTGTCTGCCTTTGGTCATATCATGAAGGCGGGAACTCCCCACCTTTCCATTCTGCCATTAGCCCACATGTATGGGTTGACTCTCGAGTTCATCTGTCCGTTCCTGAACGGCTGTCATGTGGTGTTCTTGTGTCGTACACCGTCACCGGCAATCCTCATGCAGGCGCTGTCTAATGTTCACCCACGTATAGTGATGGCTGTACCACTCATTATCGAGAAATTAGCCATGCAAACCGTGCTGCCGTTGGTGAAGAAGTCACATTTTGGGAAAATGATACATTGGCCTGTTGTGGGCATGTTTGCACGTCAATATCTGCACTACAAGCTTTTAAAAGCCTTTGGCGGCAAGTTGTGTGAGGTTATCAGCGGTGGTGCAGCCATCAACCGTTCCATCGAGCAGATGCTTCGTGACCTGCATTTCCCGCTTACAGAGGCTTATGGAGCAACAGAGTGCGCTCCAATGATTAGCTACTCAGAACATAAGAAGAAACGTCAGTGCTCCTGTGGTACAGTTGTTACAGGCATGGAACTACGCATTGACTCCCCCAACCCGCACAATGAGCCTGGAGAGATATTGGCTCGGGGTCGGAACACAATGTTGGGCTATTACAAGAATCCTGAAGCCACAGCTTTGGCTCTTGATGCCGATGGGTGGTATCACACTGGTGACAACGGTATTATTGACGCTGATGGCTATTTGTATATCAAAGGACGTAAGAAGAATATGCTGCTTGGTCCCAATGGACAAAATATTTATCCTGAAGAAATTGAAGACCAACTAAATACGCTTCTGTTGGTCTCTGAGAGTCTTGTTATCCAACGCAAGGATAAACTCGTCGCACTCGTCTATCCCGACTTTGACGAAGCCAACGAGTTGGGGCTTAGCCATGAAAACATCCGTAACATCATGCAGCTAAACACGATCGACATCAATGAGCTGATACCCTCCTACGAACATATTCATCATATTGAGATTCACGAAGAAGAATTCGAGAAAACCGCCAAGAAGACTCTCAAGCGCTATCTATACAGATAGACGGGCGTATCTTCTATTCAATATAATGCAAGATACGCGCCATATATCAAAAATAATTTGTAACTTTGCACCCGAAAAAGGAAGGAACTTAATATCTTCCTCATGAGACGAGCGTAAAATAATACCATCAGGGAGCAAAAAGTCAACAATAAACGATAAAACATTAACATTAAAAATGAAGACAAAGAGAACATCTTTCCTGACAGGGGCAGCGGTGACGCTGACCCTGACAGCAAGGCGGGCGGCGATGACGCTACTGCTTGCCGTGCTCACTGCCGCGACGGCGTGGGCAGAAAACGTGTCACTGACCCAGGACGGCAGCGAATGGTATGTGAACATGCCTAAGACAGGCACGAACACGCTGACGCTCAGCAATGCCACCGTCACCACCTTCAAGGTGTATGACGACGGAGGCACGGGCGATGGCACTATCACTCACACCGGCATCTACAGAGGCAACTACAGCGACAACTGCAGCGGCTACCTCATCCTGACCGCCCCCACGGGCTATAAACTCCAGCTGTCGGGCTATATCAAGACGGAAAAAAATATGGACAAACTGACCGTCTATAATGGCAGCACAACAAGCGCCACCAAGCTGCTCAACGAAGTAAGCAGCACCGACAACGGCTATCAGACCGCCATCCCCACCGTCACCAGCACCGGCCAGAGCATGATGCTTTACTTCCATTCAGACGGCTCTGTTGGCTACGCCGGCCTCGACCTGACGGTGACGCTCATCAATACCAATGCACCGCACGGCATCACCGTGAGCGATGCCACTGGCGGCACCGTCACCAGCAACAAGTCATCGGCCAAGGTTAACGAGACCGTCACGCTGACCGCCACCCCGGCGAGCGGCTATCTGCTCAGCGACCTCAGCGTGAAGGATGCCAACAATAAAGTCGTAAAGGTGACGTGGAATGAATGGTCGAATTCCGCCACCTTCACCATGCCCGCCTCGGCAGTCACCGTCACCCCGACGTTCACCAATACACTGACTGCCGACGGCGGCCTCTTCGCCAACATGCCCAAGACAGGCACCAAGACGGTCACCATCCCTGCGGGCGTGCAGTCGTTCAATGTGTATGACGACGGCGGCTCGGCAGGCAGATACAGCAACAACTGCAGCGGCTACCTCATCCTGACCGCCCCCACGGGCTATGTGCTCCGGCTGTCGGGTAAGATCAGTACGGAATCTATGGCAACAAATAATGACAACCTGACCGTCTATGACGGCAGCACGACAAGCGGCACCAGGCTGCTCAACGAAGTAAGCAGCACCTACAACGGCACCCTGGCCGCCATCACCACCGTCACCAGCACCGGCCAAAGCATGATGCTCTACTTCGAGTCAAACGGCTCTGATGTCTACACCGGCCTTTACCTGACGGTGACGCTCATCAATACCAATACACTGCACGGCATCACCGTGAGCGATGCCACTGGCGGCACCGTCACCAGCAACAAGTCATCGGCCAAGTTTAACGAGACCGTCACGCTGACCGCATCGTCTGAGAGCGGCTACATGTTCAACGACCTCAGCGTGAAGGATGCCAACAATAATGTCGTAAAGGTGACGTGGAATGCGTTTGAAAACACCGCCACCTTCACCATGCCCCCATTGGCAGTCACCGTCACACCGACGTTTACCAATGCCAAGACTGCCGACGGCGGACTCTACATCAACATGCCCAAGGAAGACAGTAAGTCGGCCAGCATTCCTGCAGGCGTACAGTCGTTCAAGGTGTATGACGACGGCGGCGCAAGCGGCAACTACAGCAACTCGTGCAGCGGCACCCTCGTGCTGACCGCCCCAACGGGCTATGTGCTCCAGCTGTCGGGCTATATCAAGACGAAAATAAATAATGACAAACTGACCGTCTATAATGGCAGCACAACAAGCGCCACCAAGCTGCTCAACGAAGTAAGCAGCACCTACAACGGCTATCAGACCGCCATCACCACCGTCACCAGCACCGGCCAGAGCATGATGCTTTACTTCTATTCAGACGGCTCTGTTGGCTACGCCGGCCTCGACCTGACGGTGACGCTCGTCAGCACCAGTACGGAATATGACATCAATGGTCTCGGCGACGTTACGGGCGGCACCATCGCTGCCAGCGTCGGCGGGGAGAGCGCATCCAAGGCCAAAGTGCACGATGTGGTCACCCTGACTGCCACGCCTTCCGAGGGCTATCTGCTCAATAGTCTCAGTGTAACGGATGCCAACAGCAATGCCGTGGCAGTGACAGACATGCTTTGGTACACTGGCAAAAACACCGCCACCTTCACCATGCTCACATCGGCAGTCACCGTCACACCGACGTTTACCAATGCCAAGACTGCCGACGGCGGACTCTACATCAACATGCCCAAGACAGGCACCAAGACGGCCACCATCCCCGCCAGCGTACAGTCGTTCAAGGTGTATGACGACGGCGGCTCGGCAGGCAAATACAGCAACAACTGCAACGGCTACCTCACCCTGATTGCCCCCGAGGGCTATGTGCTCCAGCTGTCGGGCAACATCAGGACGGAAATAAATAATGACAAACTGACCGTCTATAATGGCAGCACAACAAGCGCCACCAAGCTGCTCAACGAAGTAAGCAGCAACACTCAGACCGCTATCACCACCGTCGTCAGCACTGGCCAGAGCATGATGCTCCACTTCGAGTCAAACGGCTCTTTTGACTACACCGGCCTCGACCTGACGGTGACACTCATAACTACACTGGAACTGGCTAACGACGCTGACAATACAGATGCCATCAGCGGGAAGAATGGGCAGACGATAACGGCACTTACGCTTGCGGACCGCACACTCTACAAGAACGGTGACTGGAACACGCTGTGCCTGCCGTTCGCTCTGACGGCAGAGCAGATAGCTGCCTCACCGCTGGCTGGTTTCACCATCAAGGAACTGGACGGCTCGACATCAAGCCTCGACAACACAGGTAAACTGACGCTGAACTTCACCGATGCGACTGCCATAGAGGCAGGTAAACCCTACATCGTGAAGTGGAATCCTGCAGCATACATTACATCCACGCCAATATTTAATCCTGCCGATGATGTCGTTACTGCGCTGAACTTCATCAGCGATAAGCCGACCTTTGACGGCGGGCAGGAATCCAACTGGAACAAAACCAATGAAGGCCCTGCCAAACTGGTGGACTGCAACACAAGCACGAAGTACGGACTGACTGGCACCCCCTGGGTGGAGTTCCACTATGCCAGCGCCATCACCCCGAAGGGCTATGCCCTCTGGACGGCCAGCGACGCTGGTGATGGCTCCCGCAACCCGCAGTCGTGGACCATCAAGGCGAAAGTCAACTCAGGCGACAACTGGACAACCCTTGTCACTGTTGACAACAAATATGGCGACAAACTGCCCAAGGCGACCAACACGCGCACCGTATTCGCTCTTAACAACTCAACAGCCTATAAGTATTTCCGCTTCGAAGCCACGCCGGCCAGCAACTCAACCAACAACGGGCAGTTCCAACTCGCCGAGTTGCAGTTCTGCACCGTGCAGCCCAGTGTACCCACTGTAACTCCTGCTAACATCACTGACCCCGTGTTCAATAACGTGACCATCGACAACAGCACCGAGGCTCAGGCCAAGATGACCGCCACCTCCAACGATGGTAACGTGAAGTTCGTGGGTACCTACAGCCCGTTTGCCACTACCGACGGCCTGCTGCTGGATGCGCACAATACCGCCAACGGAGCATTCCACGCAGCACTCAGCGCCACATGCGACGGCTACACTATCGGCGGTTGGTACACCGATGCCGGCAAAACCACAGCAGCCACCACTATCCCCTTCACTGCTGACGGCACCGTGACACTCTATGGTAAGTGGACGAAGGATGGCCCTGTCGGCCCTGTCTCCTACATCGATGAGAACGGCGACGAGCAGAGTTGCAGCGACTTTACTGTGATTGACGGCAGCGAGACGAACCTGCCCGGCGGCTGGTACGTGGTGAACAGCGATGTCAACCTGACGACGCTGACCTTTACGGGCGATGCCAATCTGATTCTTGCTGACGGGAAGACGCTCTCGATTGATGCCAGTAGCGACAGCGGCGAAAATGGCCGCTTTTTCGGACTGTTGTGCAAGGAAGGTGAATTTGGCAACGATCCTACGTACCACGACCTGACCATCTACGGCCAGTCGAAAGGCACGGGCAAGATTTCCTCAAATAATGGAGATCACGGCTCATCCTGGAGTTGGGACTATTATGCCAATAATATCACCATCAACGGTGGTGTGGTAGAGGCAATAGGTCATCAACATGGTATCGTCTCCCGAGAGAACCTAACTATCAACGGCGGACAGGT
>Ga0310690_10003313_pt1 | contig 24377 bp, 25 predicted proteins | sample AusTroGonzalo_MG_2_FD_207661 | JGI IMG/M metagenome (GOLD analysis project Ga0310690, IMG submission 207661) | Bovine rumen microbial communities from tropical cattle in Woodstock, Queensland, Australia - Gonzalo_04 (v2) (version 2) | ecosystem: Host-associated > Mammals > Digestive system >... | reverse complement strand
GAAGGTCATCCGCTGGGGCGAGGAGGAGCCTACGGGAGAAGTGAAGGTGGAGTCCGGGGAAGAGGTGGCGAAGAAGGCCGCGGAGGGCTAGACCTTGGGAGAGGTTCTCGACGTACTGCAATACACCAGCCCGAAGTTCAAGGTGCTTTACCCGGAATATTCGGTTGGAAAGAAGTATTTGGTGTTCAAGGGCGGACGTGCTTCAACAAAGTCGTGGAGCATAGCCCGAGCACTTATCGACCATGCGTGTACGTATGACGGGCTCCGGGTGGTGTGTGGACGTGAGATCATGAAGTCCATCGCGGATTCCTCAAAGAAATTGCTTGAGGATACGATAGAGCGTGCGGGCAAGTGGAGCGAGTTCAAGAGCACCGCAGGGTACATAGAGAACCGCCGTACTGGAGCCAGGTTCACCTTCATGGGCTTGAGGGACAATCCCGATTCAGTCAAGGGCCTTGAGGGTACGGACATATTCTGGGGTGACGAGGCGGACTCCTTTAGCCAGGAGAGCCTGGACCTGCTTTGTCCGACCATGAGAAAGAAGGGCTGCAAGGTCATATTCAGTTACAACCCGCAACTACCGACAACGCCGATAGAGCGATTGCAGCATGACAAGGCTGATAGGACCATAAGTGTTTTCATCAACTACCTGGAAGTGCTGAAGTATTTGCCGCCGGAGGTAGTGCAGGAGGCCGAGGAATGCCGCGAGCGTGAGCCCGACAAGTACCGGTGGATATGGCTTGGCGAATACCGCAGCCAGTCGCAGAGAACGTTTATTCCGCTCAAGTACGTAACCGACGCGTGGAACCGCCCTGCGCAGCGCAGCGACGACGGCGTAGTGGCTGGGCTTGACATCGGCCTATTCCACGATAGGAGTGTCATGGTTATCCGGCAGGGGTACAACCTTCTCTACGGGCACGAGTGGCGTAACGTCAAGAACAAGGAACTGACGCAGCAGGTTATCGGGCTTTGTGCGAAATGGGGTGTGCAGAGGCTGGGTATTGACGCGGTGGGCCAGGGCTACCCTATCTACCAGGACTTGAGGGAGGAACTCGGAGAGATGGCTATCCCCCTCAACACGGGACTTGAGGCGAGGAACAGGAAGAAGTACGTGCGCATGAGGGATGAAATGTGGGGCATGGAGAAGGACTTCCTTCCGCAGGCGAGTTTCAACAACGTGGGCTCCCTGGAGGAGTGGACTACCGACATGACGAACATCGAGTTCTTCTACGACTCGAAGGGCCGCTATTCCATAGAGAGCAAGAGGAGTTACATCGGGCGCGGGTTCCCGAGTACCGACTGGGCGGATGCTCTTGGGCATAGCCTGCTTGTGAGGCCGGTAAGACCGGCGAGCGAGGCATACGAGCCCAAGAAACCGCAGGTGGAATTATTAAGGCGCGAAAGGAACGAATACGGATTTTCAAGCGACTGGATGGGAATATGACCGCAGCGGAAGAGAATTTCAACGTAGCCCCGTCGGAGCCGTTCGACTTCGACCCGAATACCATAGCGCCTAGCCTCTCCAAGGTGAAACTTGAGGACTTCACGGACCCCGATTCGTCGTGGCTCATGCAGGACGATTCGTATTTCAAGACCGTGGACAAGCAGACGGGCCTCAACCCCCTCCAGGTGAAGAAGCTCTGCCAGAAGGCGGAGGACGACTTTTCCCGCGCGTCTAGTTACTGGGCGCGTCACTACGAGGACATGCGCAAGGACTGGGAGTTCTACGGCGCACGCGACCAGTGGACCCAGGAGGCTAAACTCCAGAGACAGGGCAGGCCGATTCTCACCGTGCCCATCCTGGGCAAGTTCGTTAAGCGTATCGTAGCCGAGACGAAGAAGAACCCGCCTAGCGTGAAACTGAACCCGCGCGAGGATGCCGATGTCAACAAGGCGGAAGTCGGCATGGGCCTCGTGCGCTACATCGAGGACACGTCGGGCGCGAAGTACGCCTACAGCCATGCGCTTGAGTGTGCGGCGGTTGGCGGTCTCGGATGGATTCGCGGCAATATGGATTTGAAGAGGCACACGCTCCGCATCGAGAAGGTGAAGGACGCGTTCAGGTACTACATGGACCCGGACGCGGAGCGCGAGGACGGAAGCGATGCCACGTTCTTCATTTCGAGGTTCAAGAAAACCAAGAACCGCGATGTGACCTGGTGCTACGAGTACTGGTGGAAGGAATGGCTCGATGACGAGCAGGCCGATGGCGTGTTCTGGGCACTTATCGACGGAACGAACGTAGTTGACTACGGAAGGTTCCCCGGCGAGATTATCCCTATATTCCCGGTCATCGGCGAGGATGTTGTCTACGAGGGCGAGCGTGTAGTCAAGGGTATCGTGCGCGATATGCAGGATAGCCAGCGCATCTACAACTACCTCAAGAGCCAGGAAGTCGAGACCATCGCCCTTACCCCGAAGGCCCCCATCATGGCCGAAGAGGGTACGATTCCGAAGGAATACGAGCCCGACTGGAACAACTGCACGAAGAACCCGACGAAGGTGCTCAAGTACCGCGCGACGAACCTTGACGGCGAACCGACGAAGAACAAGCCGGAGTTCATGGCGATGAAGGCCGACACGCAGTGGATGCGCGAAGCGGCAGTCGGCGCCATCAACGACCTCAAGGAAGTGACCGGCATCTACGATACGGCGCTCGGTAGCGATTCGAAGGAACTTTCGGGCAAGGCCATCATCGCGAAGCAGATTACGGCGGACGCTGGCCAGTTCACCTATACCGAGCACTTGCAGATGACGATCCAGCAGGTAGGCCGCTGGCTCATGGGATGTATCCCTTACGTGTACAAGGAAGAACGTGTCATCCGCATTTTGGGCGAGGATGGTAAACTCAAGAGCGTCAACCTCGACAACCCGATGGGGCCGAACACCCCGGAAGGCGAGCAGGTCCCGATTGATTTGGACTTTACCGAGATGGATATTTCCGTTGGAAGCGGTAACTCCTATGCCACTCGCAGGGAGGCCGGTGTAGACGCCTTCCAGAGCATCATGCAGGCAATACCGAACACGGCCACCGCCATTGCGGACCTTGCCGTCAAGAACATGGATATTCCGTGGGCTAACGAGGCGGCTGAACGTCTACATGCCATGCTTCCGCCCGAAATCAAGGCTGCCGAGAAAGCCCCGAAGGGATTTGTTCCGGCGGCGCAGCTCGAGCAGGCCATGCAGATGTTCGAGCAGACGAAGCAGGCGAACATGGAAATCCAGCAGCAGATGCAGGCCCGTATCGTCGCCCTCGAAGGCGAACTCAAGAACCAGATTCAGGGCCGCATAGCCGCCGAACGCATCAAGGGCGAATACGGCCTTGCCGAGACCCAGGTGAAGGAATTTAACGCGAACCAGCGCGAAGCCATGAAGGTGCAGGCGGATGTCGAGAAGACTGCCGCCAAGGTACAGACCGACCTCATCAAGGAAGTGGGCAAGCGTGCCATCGAGACCGCTAGGGCGAACTCCAAGTTCGTCATGCCAGGTACGACCACGAGGACGGACGTTCCTGGGATTGACACGATGACACCTGCGCAGCAGAGGACCGCTCCGAATCTCGCCTTCAAGAACGCCACGCTGAACGACGACGAACTTTCGCAGACCGACATGCTCATGAACCTAAAGTAGGTTCAAGGAACTATTAAGCACAGAAATTGGGCGACCATACCGCACGGTCGTTAAATCAGTGCGGGATATGACGCAGCGGACCTATGGAACCACGCTCCCAGGCGCGGGGAAATTGCGTAGCGGCGGTAGACATGACCCGGAATCGGTACGGGTGTTCCTCATGAGGGAGCGAACAATTCCGAGATAGGACGCGACCATGGCGAAGACAATGGAAGAAGAGATAGACGGACTGGACCTTACCGGCAATTATAGCGGTGAGGGGGCAGAACAGCCGAAGGAAGAGACGAAACCGGAGGAAACTCCGACCGAAACGCCTAAGGAAGAACCCGCAAAGGAAGATAAGCCTGCGGAGGAAGCCAAGCCAGAAACTCAAGAACCCAAAAAGGTTGAAGAGAAGAAGGAACCGGCGAAGGAGAACGTCAATCCGTTCGGCAACAAGGGTCACACCCCGAAGGGTGTACAGGAACGCATCAACGACCTTACGCGCAGCAACCGCGAACTCAAGGAGCAGAACGCCCGTTTCATGAGGGAACTGGAGGAACTGAAGAAGGGCCTCCCGAAACCGAAGGAAAAGACGAGGGACGATTTTGCGACCGATGAAGAGTGGATTGACTACCGCTCCGAGATGAAGGCGAAGGCCATTATCGAGCGCGAGCGCGTGGCGGAGAAGGAGCGTGCGGAGATGGAATCCGCAGAGGCCAACTTTGCCAGGACGGAGGCCGAGGCACGCAAGTTCATACCCGACTACGACGAGGTGATGTCCCGCGATGTGGACATACCAGTAGATAGGGCAAGTTATTTGTATGCCAAGAACTCCCCTATGGGCGCGATGATACTGTACACGCTGAAGAACGTGGACGCCGTTCGCAACCAGTTCCTCGTGACCCCCGAAAGCGGACGTATCGCTTTCCTCAAGGGCGTAGAGGGACGTCTCCAGGAAATCCGTCGCAACGCGGAAAACAACAAGGGTGCGGAAGCGCAGAACAGCAATCCGCCTGCGCAGGATACGGCAAAGCCGCAGGAGGCCCCGAAGGCCCCGGCGCTGAAGCAGCCGCAGGAAGTACGCCACCCGGTAACTGGGCGCCTGAACCCGGCCACGTGTTCTATGGACGAGTGGATGGAGAACGGCGACTAGAACAAAAAGGAAATAAACAATGTCTACCGTAACTACAACCAATACGCCGGCGTACATCTCCGGCTACGTCGTGAAGGAAGCCACCAAGGCTTTCATGAACACCCGCCTTTTCTCCGGCTTTGTCCGTAACGACTACCGTTCCGACTTTGAGGAACGCGGTGCCAAGAAGGGCGATACCATCTTCGTGCGCCGTCCGGCGCAGTTCCGCGTCCGTACCGGCGCAGGCATGGAAATCCAGGACGTCCACGAAGACAAGGTCCCGGTGACCCTGCCCGAACAGAAGGGCGTGGACTTCCAGTTCTCGGCACGCGAACTCACCATCGACATCGACAAGGGCGGCAACGAGTACTCGAAGCGCTGGATTCGTCCGGCTGGCTCCGCACTCGCATCCGACTTCGACGCAAACGGCCTCGCCACGGCTTCCAAGGTCGCTGGCTCTACCGTCATCATCGGCAGCGGCTATACCGGCGACCAGCTCTACAAGGGCTTCCTCGACGCCAAGGCGCGCCTGAACAAGTTCCTCGCCCCGAAGAACCCGACCGAACGCATGGCCTTCGTCGGTTCCGACGTCGAGAACGACCTCACGCAGAACGTGAAGCAGCTCTACAACAACGCTGCCGCGATTTCCAAGGCCATCAAGGACGGCACCATCCAGGATGTCGCCGGTCTTACCTGGGGTTCTACCGACCTCGCCTACGTCCACACCAACGGTGCTGGCGGCGTCGCCGTCACTCCGGGCACGATTACCCCGGACTACGACAACCTCACGCAGTGGATCGACCTTACCTTCACGAGCGAGGCCAACCAGCAGAAACTCGCCGTCGGTGACACCATCCAGTTCTCGGATTCCTACTTCGTGAACCCGGAAACGAAGGCCGTCTACCCGCAGCTCTTGCAGCGCAAGGTTCTCGGCATCAAGGACCGCAGTTCCACCGGCCTTAAGGCCCTCGTGTACTCCATCCGTCCGGTCATCGCCGAAGGTTCCATCGCTGACGCCGAAGACCGCAAGCAGTTCGCCATGGCAAACTGTTCCGCCGTCCCGAGCGCCGCAGGTACGATTCTCGGTGTTTCGACCAAGCACTACATCTGCTGCCCGGTCCTCCACAAGGACGCCATGGTCCTCACGAACGTGGACCTCGCCCGTCCGAAGAAGGTGGAAATGTGCAACACCGTCAACTACAAGAACGTGGTTATCCGCTTCATCGAGGACTACTCGGTGACGACCGACCAGTTCCCCGACCGTCTCGACATGCTCGGCGTGTTTACCGCCCTGCTGCCGGAATGGATCGTTGACGTGGAAGTGCAGCTCGACTAAGCGTTCTGGGTAACGACTTGATGGCCATCGGAAATCGGCGTACCGAGTTCTTGCAGGGCCTTCCAGTCGATTTCGGAGAGTGTTTTCTCCTTAACTGGGGTACGGGATATTCTTTCCGTACCCTTGTATTTTTCCCACCTTCTGCTTACCGAGCGTATGGTGTGTAGGCGCACGAACTTGACAAGGCATCCCCACGGTCCCCTTTCGGGATTCCATTTCTTGAGGTACTTTACCATTTCTATGTAGAACTCGTTTGAGTAATCTTCCATAGAGATTCCCGGCATATCCATCTTTGGTGCGCCGTTAAAGCAATAAATCGAGATTGAGCATAGCGTGAGAGCGTCGAATTGCTCTTGCGGTGTCATCGGAACCTTGAATAGTTCGATTTTCCGCATAGTGTCCTTGACCTTGATCGGGAGCGTTTTCCCCATTTCCCAGAGTTCGTCCCTTGATAGGGTTTCCCTCTTGTGGGTGGCCATAGACCAGAAGTAGTATGTGGAGCCGTCGTATTTGCGCCATTGGCGGCGACCGTGAATGATTCCCTTCATGGAACCTCCATTTAGTCGCAACGGCTTTCACTACTCAACAAAATATAAACAATTTCTAAACAAAATGCCAACATGGAATTATTAAGGACGTAAAATTTTACGGAAAAAGACCATGGGAAACACGGTAAGAGACCTAATTCGTGACGCATACATCCGCTCCACGGTTCGTGGGCTTGGGGATACCCCCGATGACCTCGAAACGAAGGATGCCCTATCCATGCTCAACGAGATTCTTGACGTTTTCGTGCAGAAAGAGGACTTTAGCACGGGTAACTCGGCGGTAGTGATGGATGTGCCGGTCCGTGGGTTCGTGACCTTCTCCTGCAACCCGCATAGGGTGTTTTCTGCCGTTGCCGACTCTAGCGGCGTTCATTGCACGTGCGGCGATTCCCACGACCTGAACGTAGGCGATTCCGTTGACGTTCGTATTGGCGGTCATGACTACACGGCATCCGTATCGGCGGTAGTGTCGCATGTTGCCTTTGATTTGCCGGTAAATGCGGAACTTTCGGGAGCATATACGGGTTCGTTCAAGTTGACATCCGAACCGGAGAACTACATTATCGACCTTATCACTCCACCGCCTGTAAACATCTACCAGGTGGTAGGTTCCGGTATCGGGCAGATGGCGGAGTGCCAGCAGCAGAATTTCTACTCGGCAGAGCATGTTGGCCGTTGGTGGTGGTACGACAAGGGAAAGACCCCCTATCCGCGACTTTGGGTGTCGGGAGCATCCCGTGTAATGGTGGTTTTCCCTAAACCGACATTCAAGGACGTGACGCTCGACACCGACCTCACGGCGATGGATTCCTCGGCATTGAGCGCCATAAAGTACCGCCTCGCAGCGGAGATTGCGGCAAGTGCCGGTTACCAGGCGGTCGAGCAGAGCCTGCTTGCAAGGTACAAGAACGCATACGGGACGTTCGTCCGCAGCCGTTCGCAGAGTGCGACGCCTATACCGGACTGGAGCGCACCCGGCTACGTTCATAGTCTGCATTATGACATCTTCACGGACGGTGGCGGCCATGCAACTTTCTAACTTCGACGCCATCGTAGGCCCAGCCTATTCCTACCCTAGCAAGCCGGTTGATTGCCAGGAGTGCATCAACTTCGAGTGTTTGAAGGTAGGTAGCGGTAATTCCCCGTACAAGCACATGCTTGTGGGTACTGCGGGTACGAAGAAGATTAGATTCCGCATCAAGGGATTTACTCAAGTCTATTCCGAACTCCCTACCAATAACCCCGATGCGGAGAGCAAGATTAGAGGAATCCACCAATGCTCCGTTCCTTTTGCCGGTGATACGCTCAATGGTGTCGTGATCGTGGGTGCGGATGCCGTTTGGCAGCTTGAACCTCCCGATGCGGACTTCATCTGCAACGTTACCCGACTAGGGGTGATTAGTGACGGTAATAGCCCCGTATCCATCGTAGATGCTGGTGGAGAGAGTGGCAGCAGCATACCACAAAAGATAGTCATTGCCGATGGCACGACAATGTACTGCGTGGATATGGATACGAGGGCCTTCTCTTCCCTCGGTAATACCGTTCCTCAACGGCCTTCGAAACTCGCTTTCCTTGACGCCCGTGTGTATATGTGCGGCAGAAAATCTGACGACAACAGCCTTTCACAGAGGGTGTACTGGAGTTCTATCAATAAGCCCGATGAATGGGCGGAACTCGATTTCGTGAGTGCGTCCATGATGAGCGACCCAGTGCTTGCAGTAGCGGTGGCGGGAAACTACCTATGGATGATTGGCTCGGAAACTTACGAACTTTGGCAGACTACATCCTCTACGGGTACGCTCTACTCCCCTATCCGCAAGGTCAACGGCGTTGCGTCCGGTGTAGGAACGATTAACGGGGATTCCGTTGCAAGCATTGCGGCGAGCGTGTTCTTTGTTGGCGGTGGGGAAACGGGCCGCCTGCATATCTACGAAGGCTCTTCCAACGGCACGATTTCCGTAATCAGTACGGACGCCATGAGCCAGGAATTTGCGACCTACAAGACGCTCGACGATGCCGTGGGGATGTGCTGGAGCGATGACGGTCAGGTGTACTACTCGGTCACGTTCCCGTCTCAAGACGTCACGTGGGTGTACAACGTGGGCAACAAGTATTGGCACAAGCGTTCTAGCCGCATAGACACGGTGGACCACAGATGGAACATCACGTGTATCGCGCCGGCGTTCAGTATGATTTTCGGGGCGAACGGGACCACCGGAGAACTCTACCACGTAAGCACGCACTACAACGACGATGACGGAGAGGCTATCGTGCGCAGGCGCGTGGCTCCGCATCTGCGTTCCAACGGCAAGAGCATTCGCCACATTAGCCTTGAACTTGACCTCGAATGTGGTAACGCCCTTCCGTATGGGCAGGGCAGCGACCCGCAGATTATGCTCTGTGCGCTTGATGGCGCAGGCAGAATCCGCAGGGAACCGAGGTGGAAGTCTAGCGGTACGCAGGGCCAGTATAGAAGGCGCGTGAAGTGGAACAGGCTAGGTTCTGCCGTAGACAGGTGCTACGAGATTTGCGTTAGCGACCCGGTAAGGTGGAGCATCTACGGTGCTACAATCGAGACCGAGGAAGGTATCGGGGGTAGGTGATGGACAGGAACGTATCGCAGAAACTCACCGAGACCTACGTCCAGACGATGCCACGCGCACCGCAGTTTTTCCGCGATGGAGGGCTGAACCCGGATTGGAACCCGTGGATGAACTCGTTCGACACGTGGATGAACCAGGCGCAGACGCCGGTGGAGATTGCGGATGACCTTTACGCGGTACGCACGGGAAGCGTCGTGACAGTCACGGGTATAGTGAAGGCTGGTGCGAGTATCGAAGGCTTGGCACCGGCGGTGACGTTTACGCACGATGGCGTGGAATTTAATAGTAACGGAACAATTACGGGCGGTAGTGCCGACGTGTCGCTATCCGTCACGTTTATTGCAAGGAGATAGACATGGGAGCCTTGATTGCAGGAGTGGCCGTAAGTACGCTTGTTTCCGCGATTAGCGGTTACATGGGCGCGAAGGCGCAGAAGGAAGCCTACGAGAAGCTGGCGTCCGCTACCGAAGCCGAGAAGGCGGAGTTCCAGAGGGCATACGACGAATCGTTCGGACCAGGTACGTACAACGCGAAGATGCAGGAACTCGGGCAGAGTGCCGGACAGACCTACTACGACATGGTGAACGACAAGGAAGCCTGGGACCGCTACGTTAGCGGCGAGAAGGCTTACGAAGCCCCGCAGGACTTCACGTTCACGGCAAAGGACTTTACCGACGACCCGAGCTACAAGGTTCGCCTCGCAGAAGGATTGGCCGCACTCGACCAGAGCAACGTCGCGAACGGACTGAACCTTTCGGGAGCCGCGCAGAAGGCAACGAACGACTACGCCCAGGAGCAGGCGAGCAAGGAATACGGCAACGCCTACAATCGCGCGTTCCAGCGCTACACCGATGACCGCAATTTCGACTTTAACGCATGGAAGGCGGAGGCCGACCGTTACTACGCAAACCTTCAGGCGCAACTGAACGGACTAGGTAACGTGAGCAACCAGGGTTTGCAGGCAAACCAGATGCAGACGGCAGCAAGGCAGAACCTCGCCGCACAGAACGCGGCAGCTATTCAACAGCAGGAGCAGGCCCAGGGCGCGGCGGATATGGCGGGTACGCAACAGTGGACATCCGTCCTTGACAGCCTCGCGAAGGGCATCAATACGGGCGTCGGTCTTTACGCCTCGAAGGCAGGCGCTACGCCTACCGCAAGCACTCCGGCGGCATCTACTCCAGTCAACACTACTCCCGTGGAATACCAGACGCTGAACCAGGGCCTTAACGAAGGCGGTCAGGGCTTCGCCGAACTCTTCTTGCAGGGATGGAACCCGGCCATACAGACCCCCAACACGGGCAACCTCATAGGAGCGTGATATGGGAACGATGATACCTTACGATTCCATGTTCATGAAGGCGATGGACAAGTCTAGGGCCATTGATTCCAACGTGACGCCACCGTTCCATCCAGGGCTTTACAAGTATGGCGAACAGCCGGAAGGAAATCCTGGTCCGGTCGCCGCGATGAACACGCAGTATCGTGACCTAAATCTCGGCGCAGCACGTAACCCCGATACGCTCGGAGGTGCTGGCGGCGACATGCGCTCCCGCGTACCTTCGCAGGATTTCATGACGCCGTTGCAGACCATGCCGGAACAGGTGCCTGCGGATCATCCTTCTCCCGTCACCGCTACCGAACCCGAACCTCAAGGCAACGGAGGCGACATCGAAGAGCAGAAGGCGCAGGTGGAGGCGGTAGCGAACGGCAACGGCACCATTGAACAGCTTCTCGCCGCGTTGCAGGCCATGGCGTCAATGGAACACGGAGGACAGGGAAATCCCGTGTTCCAGCTAGACGCGCAGTACAAGAACTCGGACGCCATGACGGGCATTCCGGGCACGGTCGCACAATATCCTACTGCGGGTAGCATGACCCGCGAGACGGACTACAATCTAGGAGTGAGATAATGGCGGCATTTGATTTGAACAGTCTTTACTTCCTCAAGAACGCGGCCCCGAAGACTTCGTCCTTCGAGGAACTGAACGCGCCCGTCGAGAAGGGCTTTAACCTCGGTCGCGCTTACAACGAATCGTACAACAAGAACTCGCTCCAGAACCTCATCGCCCAGCGTGAGGCCGAAGGCATCCCCTATGACCGCCTTTCAAACGAGGCGGCGAAGTGGGACTTGGGAGCGGCTAACTCGATGCGTAACGAACGCCGTTCCAGCCTTGAGTACAACTACAAGCAGAGTTTGGCGGAGTTCGAACAGTGGCGTAAGAACATGGCGCGCCGTATCTGCGGGTTGATTTTGCAGAAGGCCGACCAAATCGGAATTGCGCCCGAAGAACTTGACCGCGTCTTGAATATTGCCGCTTCATACGTCGTGACCTATGACGAGGCACTTGCCCAATGGCTTCTCGGACAGGCTGGTACGAGAAGAGCCGCACAAGGTAGGCTGAACAGGCAGAACAATAAGCCTATCAAGGACGACGAAAACAACATCACGAATACGATGGAAGAAAACGCGAAACCTATTGGAGATGCCGAAAGTGACCCGGTAGCTAGAGCGTTTAGAGGAAAACTTGCTGCATGTGCACGTAGGTTGCTGCAATGGAAGCAGGTAAATCCTTACGACCACATGAACAACCCGGACGGGCGACTCATTTATGACCGCATGCTTTCGGCATTGTTGACCGTAAAGAATCCTATGGCACTTACCGATGAAGAGGTTACTGAACTACTGAAGGGCAACTATGAAGATAACCCGCAGGTTAAAAAGTACATGCCCGGTAAAAATGATGTTCCAGCAGGAATGTATGGACTTAAACCGATCCATAAGAAGAGCTGGTCCGGCTCGGGTGCAGATGTCATTGATTCTGTAAATCTTGCAAAATTGAGCAATTTCGCAAATGACTTAAAGGTTGACGACCCCGAGTTCCTTGAAAAACTGAAGGCTGCTAGGAATGTTATTACCGAAGGTGCCGTAATCAAGGATAACGATATGAAGCAACAGTCTATCAATCCTATTCAAGATATACTGAACAAGAAGGAAGCCGAGTATAACAAGCAGGTCGATGAACTCAAGAGCCTCGGTGTCAAGAACCCGGAAGATGCGTTCAGGAAATTCAAGAGCCTGTTTGGGCAGAGGGCAAGTATCGGAACGGTGCTTCAGTTCCGTAACTTCAACTCGTTTGTCAACTCCTACATTTCGAAGGCTCCGATGACCGCCATTTCCAACGGCTTGCTTGTCGGTACTCCGAACTACAAGCCTACGGTCGAAGAGTTCAAGACTGCGAAGAGCATCCACGGCTCTCTCACCGACGACATGAGAAACTACATACGAAGGATGAGCGTTCCTATAGCAAGTGTTGTCGCGGATGCTGAAAGTGAATATCCTGCATTGTGGGCACTTGCGTCTGACGTACAGAAACAGATTAGGGCTATTTGGAGTTCTGTATCTAGCGACCTTTCTGGCGAAGAATACGCGCAGCTCAAGAAACTCTATACCGACCTGTTCCATATCGACAAGAACGCATGGGATATTATCGAAGGCCGCAAGGATTTCCCGATGAATGACGAATACAACCGACAGCTCAAGAAGATGCAGAGTTCTCAAAAGAAGAACAACAATCCTGCGGACTTGAGCGGAGTCGAAGAACCCAACAACGCGCCTGCAAAGTACAAAGAAACAGACTGGGATAATTTCTAGGGGTAGATTATGAGTTATAGAGTAACTAATCCGGACGGAAAAACTAGGACCGGTCTTACAGAACAGGATGTAAGGAACTTCAAGGCGTTGCTGAACAAAAGAGGTATAAACGACCCCAAAGCGGCAGGATATATTCTTGAAGAAGAACCCGTTGATACTCCTGTAAGAGAAGCTACTAACGTAGAACCGAAGCGCACCACCTACCAGCAGCGCAAGGACTATTTCGGCGGTGGTGTGCTGGGTGCGCTTGCAGAGGCGTTCCCCAGCCTTGCAGAGCAGAAAATGCAGGGCAATGACGGCTTTAATCTTGGAACAGTCAAGGCTGGCATTCACGATGTTGCATCGTTTCCCGGAAGGGTTTTGTCTAGTTTCGCCAACAAGTCTAACATTATCGGTGGTGGCGGTGAGTTTAACCTCGGCCAGCGTAGCGGTGAGGAAGGCGGGAACATCGCAGGGAATATTGCCCGTGACCCGATTACCTTATTGACGATTGGCACGGGAGGATTGCTTGCAAATGGTGTGAAATTTGGTGCGAACGCACTTTCGAAACTCGGTACGGCAGGCCGCTACATCGGAGCCGGTCTCGCCGGTGCTGCCGAAGGCGCTGGCATTGATGCGGCATCCGCTGCGCTTAATGACCGGGAATTGACTGGCAAAGACCTCGCCATAGGTGCAGGACTTGGAGCCGGATTCGAGGCCATAGGAACAGGAATACAGCAACTATTGCAGAAGTTCGGGAAGGACTATGTGAAGGCCGTTGCGTCCTCTTTGCGTCTCGGAAATACCGACCGTGTAATGACCGACGAAGAATTTATCGAGTTCCTTGCAGACCCGCGAAATCGAGATGCGCTTGATAAGGCTTTGAAGGCCGGTTCCGACGGACTTAACGCAACACCGTTCGTGGGAGATAGGGGCAAGAAATTACAGCCTGAAGTAAACAAGGCGAAGAAGGAAGCGGAATCCGTATTGCAGGGAGAGGATATTTTTAGGGGATTTGACGATGGAATAGACCCGAACATCCCCATCGGTGAGCAGAACGATATGCGTAAACTCAATGCTTTGGGTGCAAAGCAGGGTGGCGAAACTGAGACGATGAACCTTGCAACGAAATACAAGGAAAAGAAGAACTCCACCTATAAGCCCAATGCTTACAGGTACATGGATAAATTTTTCGGAAAGTACAACAAGATTCAGTCTAAAGTCCTTGAAAAGCCCAGCGTTGAAAGACCTATGTCTCAAGACGAGGCTTTCCTTCTCAACCAGCTCAAGAACGAGATGGAAGGCGATAAGTCTATTATCGCAGGGTACACCCCGGAAAAGGTTATTTCGGGTAACAAGTTCCTTTCCGACCGCATGCCGTTCAATGACGAGTTCTATGAGAATACATTAAAGCCGTTCCTTGACGGAAACAAGAATGTTTCTCATGCGTTCCTTACGGAGCTGCATAAGATTGTCGGCGGAACCAAGGTCGCGAAGGACAAGGCGGCAGAACTTCGCGAAGCTCTTTCGGGCCTTGAGGAAACCGCGTTGAAGCGTGCCTTTACGAAGTCCGACAAGAATATCGAGGTAAAGAAGGGATACGACTACGCCATGAAGAAATTCAAGGACGCGTTGAGCGATTATGCGGAAATGCGCATAGGAAGGCCAGGCGTGAACGCGAAGGGGCAGGACTATATCGTTGGCGAGGAAAACATGAAGGACTATGCCTACACGTACCTCCGTCACGTCCAAGATGCGTTGAAACGAAACGGGGCGTTAAAACCCGATGAAATTGTGTCGCTTTATGGCATGGCAACGAACGTAAACGACAAGACCGTGCAGGACGCAATTATCCAACTTCTGCGTGACTTGAAGGTTTCGGATTCTGCCGTGAAGAAATTTGAGCAGGTAGGCGGTAACTACGCCATGCTCAATAAGGCGCGTACCCGCATGAAGAAGAACGCAAACGAGGATAACCCGTTCAAGGGAACCATGCTTGCTCCTATCGTGCCTCAAGAGGGCTTCAACACGAAAAATGCGCTTGGGTACAAGATTCAGGGCGGCAATATCAACCTCGGCGACTTGTCTACGACAAACAACCCGACAACTCCGGGAATCATTGTCCGTGACCTTTACAACCTCGGAATTACCCCTTTCAGGGCAAATTGGGACAAATAGGCCAATGGAATTATTAAGGGCGTATGAAGAGCGTTTTATTGGGTGGACTAAAGGTATTCCTGGTGAACGATGGGGGCAAGCCCCTTTCGGCACCCGGAGGGCGTGCGGAGTTCTACGTAGCCGGAACATCCACGCCCGAACCCGTGTATGCCGACATGGACCTTACCAATGCCATCGGCCCGGTTGTCTATACCGACGAACTCGGCTACCTTCCTGCCATCTGGCTCAAGACTGACCGCCTCTATAAGGTGCAAATCGAACAGAAACTACCTGGCTCTCCCGATACGTGGGCAATGCTTTGGGAGGTAGACAATGTAGGATTTATCGACCCGAACGAATCGTCCGAACCTGGAGAAGCGCCTATCGCTGTGGGTTCAATCGCAGCTCTGAAGCAGGTGGACCATTCTGAACACGCCGCAGTCCTTGTCAACGGATACTACTTCGCAGGCGACTGGGGCGAGCCTTCCATGTTCGTCTATGACTCGCTTTCTACCGCTTCTGCGGATGACGGCGCTTTCGTAAGGCCGAATGACGTTGCAATTGGCTCAATGGGCCGTTGGGTTCAGATTTTTGCCGGAGACGTGCTTGACGTGCGCAAGTTTGGCGCACTCCCCGACATGACCGACAATGCCGACGTTACGGCTAAGGTCGTGAACGCGGTAAACTACGCACAGCGCAACTCTTCGAGAAGCAGGCCGCTCACAATCGGCTTTGTCGCTCCTGGACGTTACGAATTTGCGGGAGATTTCGACTTTTCTTCATATTCCGACTTTGTGGACCTTTCGGACAATTCGCACCACAAGCTGAACTGGCTTATTGGCGAGGATGTCGTATTCAAGGGCGACAATTCCGATTTCACACTTTCGAGCAATACGTTATGCCAGACGCGAGAGGCGCTCATCGAAGGCACTAACGCCACGCTTTCCGTCGAAGGCGGCGGTTCGATAAAGGTAGACCCTGCGTGGTGGGGCAACAAGGCCTGCAGCGTGTCCGATTGCTACGTAGAGTGTCATTCCGTTACCACGAACAACAAGCGATTTGAACGTTGCTCCGTAAATTCCAACAGGATGTTCGGTGCTGGAATGGGTTACGTTACTCTAGTCGAGATGTATTTCAAGGAAGAGTGGTTCGCGTCCGATTTTGACTGGGGTCATCTTGTACTTAACGACACCACGATAAGTGTCTACGATTGCTTTAGCGCGGATTCCTACATTGACATAAAGAACGTGCAGGGCGATTACAACTATGGTGATCTCGGCGAGCAGACTGTAACAGGAAAAGAACTTGGTAACGGTTGCGTTCTTGACAATGCGATTTTTTCGAACGTTATCATAAAGGGCGATTGCGAGCTGCACAACGTTTCGGGAACCGTTATTGTAAACGTAAATACATATATCGACTTGAACTTTGTGGACTGCTGGCTCACGTTTTTGAATGTTACTGACCTTCTTATAGGAAGTCTTCAGTTTAGGCGCGGTAATTTGATTTTCGATAACGTCATGGAGGTTTCGGGAAACTGCTACCTGAATGACGTTGTGGTTGATGCCCGCCTCAATGCCCTATCTCAACTTACGGCAATTGCGTGTGAGTTCAATAAGAGCATAGAACAATGGGCGATGCTTGAGAGTGGAACTTACACGTTGTCAGGACGTGTGGAACGTTGTCGTTTCAATTTAGGCGGTCATGTACTAAAGACTGCCGATGCAGGAACTGATACTTACGTGAACATCGAGTGGCTTGGCAACAACGGAGTATATGCTACCCCGATCAACGTTACCGACATTCTCGCACACATAAACAACACGGACGAACAACAGTACAATTACGAAAACAATACGGGTACTTTCCCAAAGGACAAGGTAAAGAACATTCCCAATGTTTCGTACTTGGTGACTAGTATGAATACCGGATGGCGAATAAATCCGGTGTTTGCCGATACGTCCATTTTCGCGATTGGAAAAAAGAATGTTGTAATAAACGTTCGTGCCGATGTAGATGCGGGTGTCGGTGGTTTCGGGAACCTGTGCGGATTTGCAAGCAAGATTAAGGAAGTTACGAACGGTGTTTTGACTGCTGCGGATATTTCTCTTGCAGTTCAGTTCCCGGACATTGAAACCGAACTTGGAGTAGTGATGAAAGACCTCGCACAAAGTTCTCCTGGGACGGTAGGAATATACGTAGACGTGGAGATTGCATAATGGGATATTCGTTGATATACACACCTGTACTCCATTTTGACGACATCAACGGCAGGCCGCTTGTCGGTGGCAAGCTGTACACGTACAAGTCCGGAACTAATACGCCGTCGCCTACTTACAGGAACGCCAACGGAACCGAACTGAACGAGAACCCCATCCCGCTGAACGAACGCGGTGAGTGCGTATGTTTTCTTATGGACGGAAGAAAGTACAAGTTCGTGCTGAAGGACGCGCTTGACACTATCGTCTGGGAACAGGATGACGTTTTCATACCTAGTGGCGGAAGCTCGCCAGAGCCTCCATCGGAAGACTTGTGGGGTCATTGGGTATGCGTGAACGGCTGGCAGTATATTACGAACAAAACGCTCGCGAAACCGTTCTACAAGGCCGAAGGTAATCTTGGAGGCCCTCCCGACCCCGAAAAGGTCGAGGACGAATACCCTCATTTGCCGGCAGGGCTCTACCATTTCGACCTCGAACTCGCCTTCAATCCGGGCGGCAATACGGGCTATGCAAGATACGATTTGACTATCGAGACTTCGGAAACAACCTTACGAGCCGAAACATTCACGTTCAATGACGTGGACAATAACTGGGCACATCAGACACAATGGTCTAGCGGGGTTTTCAGTCTTACTGACGAATCGGATGTGAAATTCTATTTGAGGCGAGTTGGTGGCTCTGCACATCGCCAGATGAAAGTGTCGCATTTCTTCGTTCATTCAATTCAATAATTTTTCAAACTACATTATTCAAAACGTAAAGAGGTAAGAAAATGCACCACAATCTTATTATCAAAGATGGCGACACGACCAAAGTCGTCAAGGAAGTTTTGGTCGACGGCGTTCAGTTCGTTGATGAGAAACCCCGCGCAGGCTCCACGAACCCCGTCACGAGCGATGGGGTGAAGGGTGCGATTGGCGACACTAAAGAAAGTTTGCAGGAGCAAATCGACGAAATCGCGGAGAAGGCGGGCTCCGGCTACATCCCGAAGGGCGAGGCCGATGTATCTACCCTCAACGCCCTCACGGGTCAAGAGAACGGCTGGCTCTACACGCTCACCGATGACGGCACATTGACCGACGGCTCCATAGCGGTGGTCGCTGGCGATACGGTGGCGTGGGATGATGCCAACAGCGTATGGTACAAGGCAATGAACTATGCCCCTGCACAGTACGGAACAGACCAAGTAAAGAACCTCCCGACAAGCATCACCTCGTTCCGCACGGGTGACGTGATACCCGTGGACGGACCCAGCGGAACGGCGAAGATGGCGAAAGACGATTTGCTGGCGGTGACGGCGCAGAATGCGATAAACAAAAAACTATATCTTGGGATAGGCTCTACAAGTGGAAGGTATAAGTTTGCCAAGTCTGAATTTCACAAGACAGATTCATACGAGAGGCTTATTAATAACGAGTACCCGACTGTGTACAAGGGTTTTCGCTTTTATTTTGATGGTTCGGCAGATAACTTGACTTGTAATCTATTGGCGTATGATAGAGATTCCGACACGTACTCTAGCATTGTAAGTGCATCGCAGATAATAACGTATGAATTCAATAAGGATATAGACGCACTTGCAATTCTCCTTGAAAAATCCGACTCGTCACCTATTACGATGGATGATTACAGTGAAGACTACATTACATTAAGTAACGGACTTCCTGACCGTATCACAGACACGAAAATTGATGGATTTGACGATGTATTCTTCGGTCTAGTGGAGCATTCCGACCAAGTCTTCGATGCTTCCAAGGCGACCCTACACGGGTATTGGAACGCATCTGGGACTATAACACAAAATGCGGATTTCTCTAGCGCTTACTTTAGAATACAACCAGACACGGATGTATATACTCGTTATGCGTTCACGTATAGTGCGTGGTTTGACAAGGATTTTAATTGGATTTCGTCCAACATAAACAGTGCCGTAGATGCGACTCTACACAGTCCTGTAAACGCATACTATATGTGCATCGGTACTGCATCGTCAATCTTAGACAGGTTGTTCGTTTCGTTTAAGCCAAGCAATAGGTGTACTTGGAATACTGAACCAAAATTTGTTGCGAAGAATATTGAAGGATTTACCGAATACGATTACTACGATTTGCCGTTTGTTCGTAATGGCAAGGTCTGTTGTAATGGGGGTAATAATAACGTCACAGCTTACTATGCCGGTGTAGTTGTTGGCGAATCTTACAACGTGTGCCGAGTAAAATGGGTTTGGGAAACGAGAGCTTCTACGAACTACTATGGTTCCATAGCCTTAATCAATTCGTCCAACAAGTGTGACAGAATATCGGATATTGTTGATTTGTCTCTGCATTTGGTTATCACTAGTACACACTTTGTTCTTGACGTTTTCGGAAAAAGGTTTGGGACTCAGCAGTATCAGCGAGTGCTTGCTATCACTTTTGATACTCCTTTAAATACAAGCGTGGAGCACGATGCGTATATGGTTGTCTCAGGTAATCACGTCATTGTAAATGTTGATGGTACTGATTATACAGGTACTTTCACTCCCGATGCGAATATCACTTCACTTGCCGATGTTGTTGGTAAAAGCGTCGTTTTTGAGCATTACTGCACTGGTGGAGGCAGAGGAGCGTTTAAAATGCCCCAATTTACTTACTTTGAAATCAAGAACGGTAATAAGAAAGTCATAAAAGATAACTTTAGGCGGGAAAGCGGTGTTTTGTCTGTCACTCCACAAGGACATCCGTATATGGTGTACTCCAATGTAAATGATATAGATATTTAGTGTGAACACCATAGACCTCACATCTATCTACACGACCATCGGCTCCGTACTAGGGACGCCTGCCACCTATGCTTTGGATAAACTAAACTTTTATGGATAACTTAAAACGGAGGACTCCCCTATGCCTTACGATAGACAAATACCCGATGCACCGATTGCGCTCTCTATGATGCCCAGGGCGACCACGCTGACTGTAACATTCACACCACAAGAGTGGAGTGTGGGGTAAATGCCTACTGAATCCACACAATGGAGGAAGTTCCTCCAGCCAGTAGTAACCGGACTCGTCGCACTGATGGCGGCGGGTGTCGGCTACTTGCAATATCTCCAGCGTGCAGATGGAGAGAAGCGCGACTCGCGTATCGCCGTGCTCGAGGTGCAGATGTCCGAGCAGGTCAAGGACTTGGACAAGTTCAAGGTTTTGCTCTACGACATACGCAGCGACGTCTCGTTCATTCGCGGGAAGATGGAGAGCAAGTGATAACGCTCGTCTTTATCATCGCGGTCGTCATCCTGGGCTGCATCTTTTTCGACGTTGGGGATTGGCGGCGATGATTATACACATACCACTCGAGACACCATCGAAGAAGAACTCCCGCGTCACCGATAGGCGAACGGGTAGGTCTTTCCCATCAAAGCGGTTTCGTGAGTGGTACAAGGCCGCTGTCTTGTGGATAAAGACGCATTACGACATCAAGCCTATGGGTAGTGGTCCGTTCGCCATTTACTTCGAGTTCGTGCATGGCGATCTACGTAGGCGCGATGCGGACAACGGCAAGACGAGCCTTTTAGACTTGCTTGTAGATTTGCGAATCATTGACGATGACAATTGGCTTGTGGTGCGTAAGAGCAACGAGGATAATCTCTACGATAAAGGGAACCCTGGCGTTACAATATCAATTATCCCGCTCCAAACAATTGACTTGACAAGCGGTAAGGAATTGACTAGATTGTGATTAGTTAGTCGCTAACTAGGACAAAGCCCACCCTGCGAGGGGTGGGTTTTCTGCACAAAATCATGTGTGCTTTTTGTGTGCCTTCGCCGTCTAGACCGTATAAATACTGACATTTTTTAGAGCCACGGACTCATAACCCGTTGGTTCCCGGTTCAAGTCCGGGAGGCCCCATTTATAGCCACCTTCCATCGCGGAGGTGGCTATTTTGCTGGGCTAGGGGCGATTTGTCTTGTTTTACTAGACTACTATCAACTATCATAAATTGTAATTAGTTATATTGAATTATCGGTGTTATGTGTGCCTTTTGTGTGCCCTTTTGCAGAGGATTCTATGAAAAACTACTCCATTTCGCAGCGGAAAAAGTCCAGGGGGAACCTTACCTGGTACGGGCGTACCTTCGAGGACGGTGTTCTAGTCGATGAAATATCCCTCAAGACAACCCGGAAGGGCGAGGCGCAGATGTGGCTGGATGCCATGAACGCTACACGCTTTCTCCCCGAAGGGCTTATCCAGCAATCACGGAAAATCGAGGATAGGTCGGTGGACGATTCGGTTTCCGCCTTCCTTACCTCGGTACGCTCCGAGAAGGGTCCGCTTTCAGCAACGTATAGGGCCTACGAGTCACGTTTGCACAAATGGGTGGAATGGTGCGGTCAAATGAAAATCGGCTCCCTGCGGGCCTTTAAACGCGAAACTGCGGTGCAGTTCTTCTCCGATATGTCCACCGACTCACCGAAAACCTCCCGTGAGCGGATAAGGCTAATGCGTCAGTTCTTCGGGTGGTGCGCCGATACCTTCGGCATGGACGGCTACGACCCGATGAAAACGGTCAAGCCGCCAAAACTTGTCAAGAGGGCTAAAGCCTTCTGGACTCCCGATGAAATAGACCGCATCCTAGACAACGCGCCCGACCCGCAGTTTAGGCTTTTTTGGTCGCTCATGGCGTTTGCAGGGCTACGCCATGCGGAGGCGTGTTCGTTCGGACCGGATAACCTTGTCGGGGGTAAACTTCGGATTGTCGGCAAGGGAAACAAGGAAGCCTTCCTCCCCATCGGAGAAAGGCTCAAGAAAGAGTTGAAGCGTGTAAAGGTCACGGAGGGTATGTTTGCCGGTAAGCGGTTCCGCACTTCGGAGCGGTGCATGATGCACCTACGCAGGGCGGTAGAGAAGGCAGGACTAGACCCTACGGAGGCGACTAACCATCGCTTCCGACACTCGTTTGCGTCCAATCTCTTGAGGTCGGGGAAGGTGAATATCCGCGCTCTTGGGGAGTTGCTTCGTCACTCGGACGTTCGGGTGTCGCTTGATACGTACTCCCATCTTCTTCAAGAGGATTTAAAGAAATCGGTAGACGTTCTTTGAGTTTCTTGACTTCGATCATCAGTTCCCTCTTGTCGGCAAGTAGTTTCTTCCTATCCCGCACAAGTTCCATGACCGCATCCATGACAACCGATTCCTCTAGGAGCGGTTCGGTGTACCCATAGATGCAGATGGCCTTGTCGTGGAGAAGTTCGTACTTCATAAAATTTCCTCTTCTATCAGTTCCATATTGCTATCATCCCGCCAGCCTCACCTTGAGCATCCCGTCCATAGTCCATAGCACGTACTCGCCCGACATGCGCCGTTGCTTACACTTCGCCCAGTAGCGCACGTTGTGGTCGTGGCGTAGTTCCTTGTCCTTCTGCGGATGCCTCTCGCGCCAACGCCTCATGGATTCCCTCTTGCGCTCCTTGAAGGCAGGGTCGTCCTTGTGTCTGCGATAGTAATTAAGGCTTTTTTTACGTGCGTTTAAACGCCCTTTTTCGGTCGCCATATACTTTGCCTTTCTACGGGTCAAAGAAGCCTTCCCTGCCTCCGTTTGCGCCCATTTCTTGTGCTGGGCTTTCCGTTCGGGCTTCTGCTCGTCCTTGCGCTTGTAACGCAATACAATCTCTCTCTGCAATGCAGCGCACGCCACAAGGTCAATTCCGGCGGTGTTGCGCTGCTTCGCCAACTCATACACGCTAGCCATCATTCCTCCTCATAAGAATGCACATCTTGCACTTGTACACGCCCTCCCCCACCCAAGCCATCATCGACTTGTCGCACTCCGCGCCACACTCGCAGCACCGCGCCTTCGGTGATTCATTGCGCTTGCCTAAAAGGTACTCCCGCGATGCCTTGCGGTCTACGTCCACGTGCGGACGTGCGGCGGGTCGGATGTTCAGTTCCTCGTAAATCATTTCGCCTCCCGCATCACGCGCCTATATTCTTCCGCGAGTTCCTTGTTGCCGTCGTTCGGAATTTGTGCGAACACATCGTCGGGAATGTTCGCGAGTTGTCCGAGTTCGTGCCCGATAATCTCGCAAGTGAGCGAGGACATCTTCGCGTATTCGCAGGCCACCTCCTTGTCGGTAAAGAATTGGCAATCAATCTCACAGCACGACGTTTCGATGTTTACACCCATCTTGCGCACAACATAGACTTGTTTCGCCTTCTCTCTAATGGCATATTGCAGTAATTGCTTTTCGTAATTGTTCGCGTCCTTTATTGAAATCTTGTCTATCGTGCAATGTTCAAGGATTTCGTCAAGTTCCTTGTCGGACTTTGCCAAGTCCACGTGTACCGATATTTTCTTGCTCATTTATCCTCCGTGAGTAGCGTTATCCCGTGCCGTTTCAGCACGTCCTTGAGACGTTTGTTCTCGCGCATGATGCTCTCGTATTCCTCCAGCGGGATCTGCGCGTAGAGAGGCTCCGCGTGGGTCTGGCCGGGATGCAGGGGGTAGTTATTGTTCGGCATCTACAAACTCCATCATTCTCAATATGACCGCAGCGCATTGTGCGAGCTCCTGCAAGCAGTGAGCCTTTTCGCCTTGCTGATACGCCTCAAGAGCCTCGCAGATTTCTTCATGCAGTATTTGGTCGGCATAGTATGGCGTACCGCTATTATCAATGCGCAAATCGGTGAGCGCTTTTTTGACTGCGTTCTCGCTCTTGTTCGTTACCGCATCGCAGAACTTGGGATGCTTTATGCAGGCATTCGCAAATTCCGTTTCAATCATCTTGCTGTATTCGATAAATTTTGTACTTGTCATTTTTCCTCCGTCAGTTCGCGCCCGCATTGCGGACAATAATTCACGGTCATCGTGGCTTCGTATTCTAGTCCGTTCAATTCGAATTCCATAAGAATTTTATTTCCAACCATTTCCATTTTGGAAACATTTGGATTGAATTTCAAAATATTATTGGTTATAGGTAAACTCTTGTATTTTTTCGGTTCGCAAAACTCGCACATCACTTCGCATCCGTCAGTTTGCGCCCGCAAATAGGGCAATAGTTTATTTTGACAAAGTGCATACACTCAAAATCCTTCCAATATTCAAGGTCAAATCCTTCTTTTGCCTTTACCATACAGCATACGTCTCCTAAAAC
>Ga0310690_10003309_pt1 | contig 24394 bp, 22 predicted proteins | sample AusTroGonzalo_MG_2_FD_207661 | JGI IMG/M metagenome (GOLD analysis project Ga0310690, IMG submission 207661) | Bovine rumen microbial communities from tropical cattle in Woodstock, Queensland, Australia - Gonzalo_04 (v2) (version 2) | ecosystem: Host-associated > Mammals > Digestive system >... | reverse complement strand
GGTTCGAGGGAATCAGGAAGTTCAAGGAGCAGAAGAACTCCAGGAAACCGGAGGTGTTCTTCTAATGCCAGCCATACTCAAGACCGCCTACAAGAACAGGAACAAGGCTCCGGAATTTGTCGGCTACCTGTGGCTGTCGAGATACCTCAACGTGCCCACCCCGAAGCTCAAGTCGAGCGGTGTGTTCGACGACATACCGTTCAGGTACGACGAGTCCGGCAAGAAGCTGTTCAAGTACACTGCCGCAATGGACGCCATAGCGAAGTTCCGGCTGACCCCGCCGGACAACCTGCACCCGATGCACGAGTTCACCAAGGCCGAGGCCATGGTGGAGATGGGGATGAAGCCGGAGCAGTTCACCATGTACGAACGCTCCGGGAAGCTCCGGACGCACATATCCCCGGTAACCGGGCATGGCGCGGTCTACCGCAAGGACATCGACAGGTTCTACCGGGAATGGCTTCCCGAGTACATCGTCAGCAACATAACCATGCCGATAAGGCGCGCGGTCGCTGCCGTTCTGCTCGACGTCAACAAGTACACGCTCAGAAGGAACACCCGCGAGGGAAAGATTTCGTATGAGCCTAGGAAGCGCGGCGACCCGTACAGGTACAGCAAGACATCGCTGCTGAAGTACCTGCGGAACGGAACGTACAGGCGGTTCAGGCGCACCCCGCTGCCCGACTACCTGACGTCAAGCGTCGCTGCCATCTACATGGGCATATCCGACGGGCACTTCGCCAACCTCAGGATGCTCGGCCTGGTAAAGCTCGCGGAGAACCCGGTAGGCACCGGGGCCTGCCAGTTCTGCTACAGGAGGAGCGAGCTGGACGACGCCCTGGACAAGATAAACGCCAGGACATACTACTGTGACGGCCTCACCTACTATACGCGGCGTGCAATCAAGTACAAGTTCCTCAAGAGCGAGCGCTGGGTGGACGATTTCATAGCCGGGAAGTGCCGGCGGGTGCTCTCGAAGGACAAGATAGCGCCGCCGACGGGAAAGACGTCCGTTCCGCCAAAGGGGTGGCTGAAGGAGGACGTCGAGAGGGTAGTCGCCTCCGGCGTAGAAGTGAAGATTACGCGCATCCGCCACCTGTCGCTGTCAAAGAAGAAGCTGTCTAGCATCACGCAGCTGGCCACCCCGCCGGTCGTGTTCTCCACACCAATCGAGCAGATGGAGGCGGCAATCGCCGCGTCCATGAAGGCCGGGAAGGAGGAGTCGGCACGCAGGAGGAACGAGGCCCTGAGGAAGGTGGAGGCCGAGTCCGCCAGGCTGAACGCCATACGCAACGTCCTCACAGGGGGTCCCGCCACCAGGCAGAGCAGGCCGAGCAGGAATGACATGCTCCGCTTCGCCGAGGAACGCCCCATAGTCACAATCGTGTTCAGCTCCACCGGGATGCGCGGCAAGTACGACGAGTACCCGAACTCGAAGGACGAGTGCCTGTTCCGCACCAGCGGGGGAGCGTCGTTCGGCAAGCGGCAGATACCGCCGTCGTTCGCCAGGGCGATAGCGAACGCGCTCAAGACCTACAGGGCGCAGGACGTACGCCTGACACCCGCTTGGTTCGTCCTCGTGTCGGCAACCTCGATAATCACCGACCCTACCTTCCACAGGGCACTTGCCGAAGTCCCCGAGGGAATCGGCGCGGTCGCCCCGTTCGGGTACGGGTACCTGATGCCGGACGGCTCCTGGGACAGGTGCCCGGTGTCATACGGGACGTACGGGATGTACAGCGAGATTACCGGTGAACGCCGGAGGGTAGAGGGCATTTCCGGGTCGTTCGGGTCGCACCCGGTGGCCGTGATGGACGGCCCGTTCGTCGCCATCCGCGGCGAGTACATACAGGAACTGGAATACATCGGCTTCTTCCAGCAGCTCGGCGACCAGCGAGGCCTGCTCGGCCCGGTGATGTCCGGCATCTGCCGGAAGTTCTCCATACCGATGATGCAGGTGCCCATCGAGAGCTGGTCCAGCCTGGAGTATTTCGTGCGCCCGAACACGCCGGAGATGAACCTGGGAATCGAAAGAATTGCTAACTTTGTAGAGAGGCCAATCGAGCGCCTCCGAGGATAATGACCTATGGAACCACAGATAATCACGATGAGCCCGCAGTTCTTCGCGTTGCTCAAGAAACTCACGATGGTGAGCAAGTCTAAGGCCACCGTTTTCTTCAAGGCCAACGGCAGGTGCAGAATCACCGTCCCGACTACGGCGACCTTCCTGCACATATCCGCCGGCCCCCACGACCTGGACTTCGGCGGCAACGAGGTGTGCGTCGCTTCCCTGATGGAGTTCATCCGTTTCTGCGAGCTGGTTGGCTTCCCGGGAACGGCCGGGGCTTCCGTTAGCGTGCTGGACGAGACCCTCACGAACGGGCACGTCTACCCGATGGTGAAGTTCATGAACGGCGACGCGGAGACGGCCACCAAGGTGGCCCGCACCGTCTGCGCTGACCCGACCAGGTTCGACCAGAAGGCGAGACACTCGCCGCTGGAACGCGACAAGGACCCGATGAACTGCCTGGCGACCGTGGCGCTCGACAGGAACGAGCTCAAGACCATGTGCGACGAGCTGAAGATGGTTCCGGGATGCCAGTTCGTTTCCGTGGTGCTGACCCACAGCAAGGTCAACATCTACATGAAGGGGCGCACCGGCCAGCAGATTACCAACACCATCCCGAGGAACTGCACCAGGATGGGCTCGGCAGCCAACATCGACGCGGCCTACGCCAGCTCCCACGACAAGTTCCGCAAGATTCCCGCCATGTACTTCAACATCCTCAAGGGAATCGACACCGACTACGAGATGGAGATTAGGCACATCAAGACCGACAAGCGCGACAAGATGACCGCGAAGGCGTTCTCGTCCATCGCCGGGGCCGACCCGGCCGACCCGATTACCCTGTACGTAGCGGCACTGGAAAGCGACGGCGGCGAAATCAACCACGAGAGCCTGGTCGAATAACTATATAAACTACTGGGAAATCGAATTACGAGGTTCCCAGTGAGTAACGGCATCTCCCTGAAAGACTTTACTAAGGCTTTCGAATATACGAAGACCCAGAGCGGACCGGTGAAGCCGGCCCGCACTACCTCCGTCAAGATGATGAAGGGTACGCTCGGCCCGGTCGGCGACCAGACCAAGCAGGACTGGGACCACCGCACATACGAGAACAAGAGTCTCCTCCAGAAGAAGAACTACCTTAGCCTGAAAGACATCGCCGTGAAGATTATGGCGGAGTCCACGTCGTCCACTTCCTATTCCCCGATGCGTCTCAACCTCAGCGGGATGGACATGGACAAGACGTCAATCAACGGCGAGTTCGTGTGCGACGGCGAGCCGGTCACCATGAACCTCAGGTACCCGAACACCAAGGGCAACATCAGCGTCGAGCTGGCCCTTGATGACGGCAACAGCACACTGTACACCGTGCCTCTCGAGTCAGACCAGTTCAAGGGCAACTTCGCCCAGTCAATCCGCCAGACAGCACGCAACCTCATCACCAAGGTTTCCGACGAGGAACGCAACAACATGATGAACGGCGTGGGCATGGTCAAGATGCCGGGCGACAACTTCAACGACACCCTGGGACTCGCCGCGGGTGACACCAACAACATCACCCGCTACGAGGCGGTCGACTGGAAGCTCAACAAGCTCCTCGACATCTGCAACCAGGCGGAAGCCCAGTTCGAAGCCGAGGACTTCAGTGCCGAGGACTTCAGCCTTCCCGGCGGCAATGCCGGCGGCGACATGGGCGGGGGCCTTGGCGGTGGTGACATGGGCGGCGCACCGGCGGACGGAACCGAACAGCCGCAGGATGCAGGGGACGTCAACGGGGTCAACGGCGGCAACGGCAAGGGCGACGAGACATTGGAGTTCCGTGAGTTCTGCATCCCGAGCGACCCGGACAACGGTTCCGGCCTTTCACAGGCTGCATGGGACAACATGGCCCAGATTGTGTCCGACGCAATCAACTACGTCAACGACAACCAGGCCGGCGGCGTGAAGCCGTCCGCAACGGAATGGTACGAGGGCTTCCCGGGCGTCAAGAACATGATTCCTGACGAAATCCTTGACCAGTTCCTCTCCTTCGACGACTACAAGGCGCTCGACACCACCCTCCCCATCAAGGGCCTGAGGCAGTTCGCCCACGCTCTCGAGGGCGGCAAGGTCGATGTAACCAAGTTCAAGACCGACCTCGGCAAGTGGTTCCCTGAAGTGTACAACACCGACGGCACCGCAATGCACGACGTCGCAAAGGAAACCGCCGCCATGACGTTCCCGCAGGACGACAACACCGGCGTCGGCCAGGGTCTCGACCAGAGCGCCCCGGTGGACTTCGGCGGAATCGGCGAGATGGGCGACATGATGGACAACGCCCAGTCCATGGTCGGAAACGGCATGGACGACGGCATGGACGACAACCTCGACGCGGGCATCGACATGTCAGAGGACGGGAGCAATTCCGAGGAACCCGGGAAGGACAAGACCGAGATGGCCATCGACTCCCTGGACAACCTGTTCTAGCGGAATTCAGCAAGAATATACGGATGCGGGGGCTTCGGCTCCCGCATTTTTGTATTAGTTTCCTTGCCGTAAAAGAGGAAATTATATGTCTACACCGAAACTTACAATGTTCAACACAGTGACCGGCTTCCGCGAGGCGGTCTCGTTCATCGGTTTTTCCTGCGAGTCCGAGGACAGCAAGGTGCATGTCGAGACGTTCGTCAACGAGGACGAGGACGGGCTCGTGTTCATGAAGCTCACCACCGACAAGGGCGCAACCGCCCTCATCGACGCCACGCTCAAGGCGGAGTGCCTCGACAGCGACGCATACGTGAACCTAAGCGACTTCTTCGTCATGTGCGACAAGGGGGTCAAGGACGGACTGGTCGCCATGTGGGTATCCGACGGCCGGCTCTATATCGGCTCATCCTACAACGAGGGCCTGGAGTGCTTCGAATCGGAGGCCAGTCTTCCCATGCTCGAGCCGTTCGAACTGGACGAAGGCTTCTCGCCGGACATCACGCTGCAGATTGAACAGATGGTCATGTCGTCCCTGATTGACTCGTGCTACAACTTCGAGAACGTGGAGATTGCATGCAACGAGGGGACGTTCTCGTTCCGCACCGGGGACTCCCGGGTGTGCATCGCGACTCTCCCGTATACGGTGAAGGTCCTGGGTGTGGATTCGTCGATGGATGTTGCTGACTTCGCCGCGTCAATCCCGGTGAACGTGTTCAAGATTATGCCCACCGTCAGCACGGACCCGGTATGCTCGTTCGACTTCGACTTCGCCAGGAAGAAGGTCAGGGTCGCCGGGAAGCTCTACGCCATCACCTACAGCTACGGCGAGGGGAAGCTCCGCACGGGAAGCAGCGAGGGCATGGAATCGTACATGAAGTTCGACACGCTCGGCATGATGGCGACAATCGACATGATTTACGGTCTCAACTACATGGACCCCATCGCCCCGGTTAAGCTGGTCCCGCTGGACGAGAACACCGTGGAAATCAAGTACGGGTACAAGGACCGGTATGCCGGCACAATCACGATGACCGGCGTGAAGATGATGGATACGAAAAAGTCCATCGACTTGCCGATGGACGTCAGTACGATGATGGTGAGGAATGCCGGCACCGCCGTGCTCGAGATGCTCCATTCCGACGACGGGAGGCTGTTCCTTACGTTCGCCAGCGCGAAGAGCAAGTTCGCACGGAAGTGCATGTACTTCGGCGACTAGCCCTCGACTAGGTCGGAACTATCGTCGGGAGGCAGTTCGCAGAAGAAAGTAAGGGCCGGAAGATGCCGCCGTGCGGCTATGCCGCACGGGAACCCTTCAGGGCGGCATAGGAGGCCTGTCAACCAATAAAATACTTGACGGAACCAGTATTAAATAGTATATTAGGAATATGGTAGTAAGCTACAACGTGAAGCTGTCGTTCCCGGACGAGGAAACCAGGAAGAAGTACATCGATGTACTTTCGGTGGAACGTGACTGCTACAACTACCTCAGCAAGATATTCGAAAAAATAGATTTCGTACACCACAGGCTGACAAGATACGACGTGCAGTCCCGCTACTACCGGGACCTGCGTAGCAGGTTCCCGGAGCTGTCGAGCGAGATGGTGCTCAAATGCATACTTGAAGCCGTGAGCAACTGGAAATCTGCGATAAGGAACTGCTACACCGATTTCGATGTTCCCTACAAAAAGAACCTCTCGATGATTCTGGACAAGCGCCTATACGGAAAACTGACAGCGAGTTCGGTCGAGCTGACGGTGCCGGGCGGCCGCAGGGCGCACTGCACCTTCAGCCCCTATACGAAGCTCGCCGAGCTCCTTAATTTGTACAGAGTTCAGAACTGCAACGTGTTCTTCCGCCGGAGCCAGTTCTGGCTTACTCTGCAGTTCGACGTGCCGCGGGCGGAGGACGCCGGGAGCGGCGTCCTCGGCATCGACCGCGGCATGCGACGGATAGTCGCATGCTCCGACAACACGGGATGGATTGACCGGGATTTCAGCAGGAAGAGACGCCAGCTGCGCTACCTGAGGCGGTGCCTCAGGTCGCGCAACACCAAGTCGGCGAAAAGACACATGAAGAGACTTTCCCGTACGGAAAGGAATCGCTCGAGGAACGAAATACACCGCGTAGTCAACTGGCTCCTCGCGAAGCCAGTCCACACCTACGTCGTTGAGGACTTATCTAAAATCAAGAAGAGGACTTCCAGAAAGAAAGTCGTCACCCCTATCGGGGTGACCATAGAAGTCAAGAAAAGGAAGCACAATAACAGGTTCGGGCAAGTTCCCTTACGGGAAATACAGTCCGTACTGGAGTACAAGGCACCGCTTCTAGGGAAAGAAGTGGCAACGGTTGAACCTGCCTACACGTCCCTCCTCGATTCAAGAGGAATGCCGCAAGGCATCAGGCAGGGTACTCGTTATCGTGCGTCCGACGGAGTGCTGCTGGACGCGGACATAAATGCCGCGTCCAACATCGCACTCCGTCACCGCCCCGATTCAATCGTCGCGAACCCTGTCTACGGTTCCGCGGTATTCTCGGGCAGGCCGATGTCAACCGGTCAATCGTGGACGAAGCTCAGGCAGAATCCGCAAGCTCACGCCCTTCAGGACGTGGGTAGTTGACTGTCTCCCGTTTCCGTATCCGCGGAATCGTCGGGTGAACCGGGCTCGATGTCGGACATCGCGTTGACGCTGCCGCCGTCGTCCTCTGAGCCGAAGTCGCCGAAGCCTTCTTCCGCAACGGAGTTGACAGCGTCCATCCCCTCGTCGGAGAAGCCGAGGTCCATGTTGTCGATTCCGCCGCCACCGCCGAAACCGCCGCCAAATCCGCCCCCGTCACCGAAACCGCCCCCGAAGCCGCCGCCGTCACCGAAACCGCCCCCGAAGCCGCCGCCACCGCCAGCTCCGAAGTCGCCGAAGTCGCCGAACCCGTCGTCCGCGCCGAAGATGTCGGAACCGGGTGCCGGATTGCTCGGGTCGAACCCCATGATTCTCTGGTACTCGTCATCGTCGCTCTGCTGTTCTTCCGGGTGCTGGAGTTCCTTGCGGAGCTCGTTCACCGCCGCGTGGACCATGTCCTGCGAATCGCCGCCCATCGGCTGCGTGCTCGGGTCGTCGAGCGCCTTGTCGTGCAGCTCAATCATCTTGCGGCGGAACCTGGCCTTGACCTCGCTTACCGGGAGGCCCGATTCCTGACTGAGTTCGTTGAAAATCGGCAATTCGTGGCTTACCGTGGCCGTTCTCGGGATATTGATGTCCATAGGTGATTCCTCAATGTGCAGTTTATTCTGCGTGGAATTGTAAAATATTGCGTCATCATATAAACTTTCGAGCAAATCAAACCAACTAGGAAGGTATTTACCATGGCATTCAGCCTCGAAGAAGAAGATAAGATGCTCTCCCTGTTCGAGAGCATTGCTAACCAGCCAATCGAACAGCAACGCCCGTACAACGAGGTGCGTAACCCGAAGCCGATGATGGAATCCGCCTGCTTCGAAGGAACCAAGGTGGACTTTTCTAGCTGGACGGCCGACTCCAAGAAGGTCGGCAAGGCCAAGACGGCTTCTAACCCTGACCTCAGCAAGGGTAACAAGGCAGTCAAGGGCGTTCCGGCTGCAGCCAAGGGCACCCAGGTTGCAACGAAGGGTACCGACAAGCCGGTTACCGAGAACGATACCGTTACCGAGAAGAAGGAAGACAAGCAGGTCACCAAGCTCGTGACCGAAGACGCCTCCCACGAAGCCAAGGGTGAACCCAAGGCCAAGACCGGCAACTTCGACTCCGCGGCCAAGTCCGCCGCATCCGCACAGCGTTCCAAGGCAGATTCCAACAAGAAGTTCTCCGAGGAAAGCAAGAAGCAGCGCAAGATTGACATGTTCCGCAATTTCGTGAAGAGTCTCGGGGTGGACGAGAAGAGCAAGGCCGATGCCGAGAAGGTCCTGAAGAAGTTCGACCAGATTTCCAAGTATATCGGCGAACCGGGCGACAAGTAGTCTAACGTGTAATCAGTCGAATATTTTATTTGTTCAAATCCCGGGATTTCCCGGGATTTTCTGTTTTAAACCCCGGCAAACTTGCTATATTTGTTCTTGGAAACCTATGGAAAATGTATCGACAATGGCCCCACCGGACCCGAGGGTGGAGCAGAGAGCTGTCGGTACTGCTACAGTTCTATCCGGTAAGGAGGAGCCACAGCAGTACCGAATGTGGTCTGCAATCTACCACGACAGGGACACGGACAACCTGTTCCTCTGGTACGACGACGGGACGCTTGAACAGAAACGTATAGTTAACACGTTCTACACCCCCAACAGGGGTGAGTTCGGCGCAATGCCCTGCGGGATGAAGGACATCTACGGCAGGGAGATGTATGCAGTGCAGAGGCATACCACGCCCGAGCAGGACATCAGGAAGCGATATCGCGGACCCCACAACCACCTGGCAGAAATCGACATCGACCCGAGGGCCAGGTTCCTCCAGAAGCACTACGCTAACACCGGCATGCTCAAGCCGGACATGAAGAAGATTAACATCTGCTTCCTCGATATCGAAGTCGAGACTACGGGCCGCTTCCCGGCGGCCCACCGCGCAGAGTACCCAATCAACTGCGTCACCATCTACTTTTCTGCTACCGACAACTATGTTACTTATGGCGTAGGCCGCGACATCGATGATGACGTGAAGGAGGCCATGGCCAAGGAGAACGGCAAGTACGTCCTCTGCGAGACCGAGGCCGACCTTCTTCGCCAGCTGTTTACCGAGATTGGAAACAACGAAGTAGCAATCCTTTCGGGTTGGAACTTCTCCTACGATACCACGTACATGGTTAACCGCGCCGAGAAGCTCGGCGTCGAGCTGAAGCTCATGTCCAGGCTCCCCGCCCAGTTCAAGAAGGCGTGGGTCACCAAGGATGGCGAGCTGCAGATTGCCGGCACGGAAGTCATCGACTTCCTGGCGCTCTACCGCAAGTATACTTTCTCTGAAGAACCTTCCTACAAGCTGGACTATATCGGTGGCAAGGTCTGTAACGAGCACAAGGCCCCGCTCCCTGACGGCTACAGGTCATGGAAGAACTATTGGTCGCAATTCATATACTATAACTGGCAGGACGTACGCCTGCTGAAGAAGATTGAGCTCAAGGAACGCATGTTCCAGCTGTGCGTGACCGCTGCCGCGGAAGCGCACGTCCCGTTCTCGTTTGTTTTCGAGTCCAAGAAGATGCTGGTCGGGTTCGTGATGAACTACCTGCACCAGAACGGCATGGTGTTCCCTGCATACAGGGAGCAGCAGAAGGAAGAATACCCCGGTGCATTCGTGTACTCGATTCCGGGATTCTACGAATGGCTGGTCTCGTACGACTATCGCTCGCTGTATCCGTCAATCATGATGACGTTCAATACCTCTCCGGAAACGAAGGTCATCAAGCCGATGGACTACGTGATGACCGAGGAAGAGAGGGCGACGCTCATCGAGAGCCCGTGGACCCACAACGGCAAGTACAGGGTATACTTCAGGAAGGACAAGGAAGGCATCGTCCCGAAGGTCACTCGACTCCTGTTCGACGGTCGTGCGAACCTGAAGAACAAGATGAAGGCCGCCAAGAAGGCGGGCGACCACGAGATGACCGGCATCTACGACATGATGCAGAAGGTGTACAAGGTGCTCGGCAACTCGCTGTACGGCTTGCTCGGTTCCAACTACTTCCCGCTGTACGACGTGGACAATGCCGCATCCATTACCGCGTACGGTCGAAACCTCATCAAGTTCACCATCGAGCAGCTGGCCCATTACCTCAACGAGGAGGTATGCCACGACCAGCGGTTTATCGATGCGTTCGGGTATGTCCCCAAGATTAACCCGGATTATCTCGGCACCATTCTCGATGACGAAGGCCAGGTTCTGTACAAGAGAATGTCACACGGCGACACCGACTCATTCTACTGCAAGGTGGGCGACCTCTTCGAGGAGTTCCACAAGAAGGAAGGCACCGGTACCGAAGTCATCGTCTACAAGGGCCACAAGCAGGTAGAACGTTTCACGTTCGACAATTCCGAAGCACAGGAACTCGAGTCAAAGAAGTGTTTCAACCGCATGTGCAACAAGTACGCGCACGATACCTGGCATGACCCGGAGAACCGCGCCATTGACAAGAAGACCGGTCTTTCCAAGGTCAAGATTATGTTCCACGACGGTATCGTGTGGGGCAGCGAAGGCCATCGCATTCTCTACAGCCGTTACAGGCTCACTGACTTCTGCCGCATGATGGACGCGGTTATCCTTGAAGAGAAGCTTGACGAGTTCATGCTTGCCTACGCTACAAAGTGGGGATACCTCAAGAACGAGCTGTTCCTCAAGCGCGAGAAGTGCATCTACAAGGCAATCGTCACCGCGAAAAAGAAGTACATCTGCGAAGCCGAATCCAACGAAGACATCGTCTACCTGGACAAGGAACCGGTGAAGGACGAGGAAGGCAACATCGTTAGCATCGGCTCTATGGAACTGACACCTGACTTCGCCGTGACCGGTCTTGAAATCGTGCGCAGTTCGACCACGCTGTTCTCCCGCGAACGCATGATGGACATGGTGAAGCTCATGCTGAAGACGATGGACAAGGCGGTCGTGCGCGAGCGCCTGCTCGAAATCAAGCGCGAGTTCTACCAGGCTGTCAAGGATGGCAAGTACTCGTACATCGCCATGCCGTCCGGCATGAAGGAAGAACCGGTTCCGTACCCGATTCAGTGCAGGCTTCCCCAGGAAGAACTCGGGAAGCTCGACTGGAGACGCCGTGCAGCGTCCGTATGGAACTACCTCATCGAGAACGACCCGGTGCTGTCCAAGGAGCCGTACGAGCCGATTACGGCCGGCGAGAAGATGAAATTTCTTAAGAAAGCGGACGAGGACTATGGTGTTAGCATCATCTGCTACACCGGAAACGAATGCCCGCAGCGTCTTATCGACCTGTTCCATATCAACTGGGATGAGCAGTGGAAGGTTTCCGTTGCCCAGATTCTCGGCCGTCTGTTCACTGCAGTCGGCTGGCCGGAAGAACTGGAATATGACGAGAGCGACGCTATGCTCGAACTGATTTAGGAGATATTATGAGTGAAATCAATGTAGAGGTGCTCAAGCACCCCACGGAAGAGGATTGGCAGTGGGTGAAGCTGCTGGCGTTGAATACGGTTGGACAGAAGTATCTCATGGACAAGGAGATGTCGCTGGCATTGAAGAAGAAGTACCTGAAGTCGGAGCATTCGCCGATACGCTATCTTCACTTTGTCATACGGATGGAAATCCCATACTACATTTCCGTCCATTTCCGCACCCATAAGTTTGGTGTGGAACATTTCGTGCAGTCGCAGAGGAATGACCGTCAGGACAACTATGACCGCCGGAAGGCTCCCCAGGATTCCCCGGTGTCGCATATCATGTACATCGACGCGCCGGAACTGATGTACATCGCCAGGAAACGCCTCTGCGGCAAGGCCGATGTCGATACGCAGAAGGTTATGCGTGCAATAGTGCGGGAAGTGCTAAAGACTAACCCGGAGTTCGCCGATGTCCTGGTCCCGAACTGCCAGTATCTCCACGAATGTCCCGAGTTCCAGTCATGTGGCCGCTGGCCGGTCAAGGAGAAGGAGGATAAATCCGATGTCAAGTAAATTAACGAAGTCCGGATGGTGGATGTTTCACATGGTGTTCCATGCGTGCATAGCGGCATTTTTCCTGGAAATAGCTATTGTATTTATTGCCAACTATATGGTTAATATAATGGAACCAACTGTGCGTGCCAGCATGGAGGCGATGGATATTGCTGGTAATATGCTGTTGACGATAGCTGCGCTAACCGCATCTGTCTACAATGCGTTCATGTCCTTGCACAGGTTTCTCCTGTGGCATAACTATTGGAAAGACCTCAGGAATGTATTGGATGATTAGGATGCGGGAGCGTCCGTAGAAGCATTGACGTTCTGCGGACCGGTTCCGCCCCACATTCCGAGTGACGTCCGTCCCGGGTTTACCACCGGACCTGTACCGCGACCGAACCTGGAAGCATAGGAATTCTGCATTAGAGCCGCCACGGTTTCATCCTCTGGCGGTTCTTTGTCGTTTGCAAGGTTCTCGTTGGGTACGATTCCCTGCTGGCAGGTTCCCGGCTGGGCGGCAATCTGCTTCACGTTGATGTCCGTGGCGGAATTCTCGAAAAGACCCCGGTAAATCCCGGTAACCTGCTCGTAAAGCTCCTTGTCTGACCCGGCAATCTGCCTGATAAATTTCGCCATCGTTTTCATAATAGACAGTTTATTGCTATATTTATGTAAAAGGATTGACCTATGGCTGAAGAATTAGACTTGATTACCGGCATGCCAATACAGGCAAGTGCCAATGTTGATGTTTCCGAAGACCGTACTCTTGCGTGGGTGGAGAAGCACCGTGGAAAGAACCTTGACGAGATTATTCTTCCACAGAAACTCGATAACATAGTACGCAATGCCCTCAGGCTCGGCGGCTACAACAACTACATATTCCACTCCGGTGTACCGGGGACCGGCAAGACCAGTCTGGCCGAGGCTTTCCCGCTTATGCTCGGTGCCGAGCGCGTTGTCCTGTATGCACAGAGGGACTCAGAAATCCTTGACAGCATCGAGGAAGGCGGTATGTACCGTTCAGGTAATGGACTCCCGAAGTATTACGTTATCGATGAAGCCGACCATCCCAGCAACCCCGAGAGTTTCTACCGTAAGCTCCAGTCGCTTATCGAGGCAACCTCGTCCAACCTACGTTTTATCCTTACCTGTAACGAGATTTGGCGAATCCCGGACGCCATCAGGTCGCGCTGTACACCGATTGCGTTCGACCATCCCGGTGACGACAGCGAGTACAAGAAGCGCATTTTCAAGCGCCTCAAGCATATCGCACTTGAGGAGACCAAGTTCACTGGCGGTACGGTTTCCAAGGATACCCTGGTGGAGACCATCCAGGCATGCTACCCGGACATACGTTCGATGATTAACGCGATGCACCTGACGTTCCTTGAGAACAACGGTAGCATCGTCGGGCACCCGAACGTCATCCGTGAGGAGACCATCAAGAACATCTACCAGTTGACAATCATGATGGACCCGAGGAAGCTCCGGTATTTCATCTCGGCCAACGTGAACGACTTCCGCAGCGTATACATCCCGTTCGGACTATACTTCATGAACCGCATCCCGCTTCCGACCAACGGGCAGATTGACTTCATGTACATACAGTTCGCCTCCATGCTCGGCAAGGCCGTCCGTGCCACGCAGTCCCAGGTGAACCAGGAAGTGACACTCATGGAATTCCTTTCGGATGTCATGATGATGATTGCCCAGTGCCAGATGATTGGCAAGATGCCGCTCGACCCGGTACAGCAGCCGCAGCAGCCTGCCCAGAGTGAACAACAGGTACAGCAGGTGCAGAATGGCGTTTGACCCGTTCAGGTTCCTCGAGGAGCGAAGACAGGGGCTCCCGGTGACGGAACTCGACAAGGACGAGTTCCAGCTGTACAACGTCGTCCAGGCCATCTCGATGGACCAGAAAATGCGCAAGGTCGCCCACGAGTTCAACGAACTCTCTTTCTCGCACCTCCCGAAGGATATACAGGCGATGGCAATGCAGGGCCTGAACCGTGTCCGCATGGATACCCGCTGGTGCAGGGTAAAGGGCAGCGTGCTCAAGGAGAAGAAGGACCAGATTGACCACATCATGAAGGTGACCGGGCTCAGCAACAACGACGTAGTCCGTAGCATGCCTTACGGCGTGTTCGACCTGGATAAGATAGAGGAGCAGTACATAAGGGTGTTCGAGCCCGAAAAACTGCTGGAGCTTTATGGCAAGAAGAAAACAACCAACAGAAAAGTCCACGCAGCCAAGGTCAACGGAAAAGGCAAGTGAGCTGGACGAGAACGTCAGGTTCATGATGGAGAAGTTCGGCCTGGACGAGGAGAAGGCCCGCATGGCAATAGAGAAGGGCTTCCGAGTGGAAGCCCTCCGCGACGGCTCTGCAATGCGTCAGTTTGTCGAGGATTCCGGTATCGCCGCCGGGGTGAACCGGGTGAAGCGGGAAATTTCGAAGGCAACTAAATCATCCCGAGAAGGGTCTCCAGGATAGGCGACTCCTTGTCGTCTTTTTCAGTCGGCTTGCCGTTGGCGGCAGCCTGCGCGACCGGTGCGGCCGCGCTTATTTCTTTTTCTGAGCCCTGTACCGGCTTTTCCGGTGCGGCCCCGGCGTTGACCGCGTCCTGCTGCTTCTGCGCAGCGGAGAGGTCCGGGGTGTCCGGGAGGTTCGACTGGGGTTCCTGCTGGACCGCCCCGGGGTTGACCTGGCCGTCCGGGCCGACCCCGTTCTGCTGGTCGACGGCCATGAGCTGTTCGTCGGTGACGGGCATCTGCGGGGTGTTGTCCACCGGGGGTTCCACGGCCGGTTCCGAGCCGAACGCGTACAGCATCTGCTGCAGCCTCTCGTCGGGTGCGGCGTCACCGTCCCCGTTGGCGAAGTCCACCAGGTAGTCCATCGGTGTCTTCTGGAGGGCGTCCTTGCATACCCAGGCGTTCCCCTCGACCTTGGAGTTCACGTTGTTGGGTATGGTCATCTCTATATAGCTCATGTTCTTGTCCAGGAGCTTCTGGATGAGGTCGTAGTTCACCATCTGGGTGAACCGGCCCGTCGCGGCGAACACCAGCGAGTGCAGCACGGACTCGCCCTTCGAGTTGGTGCAGGTGAGGATTAGCGGGTCGATTTCCAGCAGGGTGTCTACCATGTTGTCCGCCCACATGTGGAGGGTGGTAGTCCATTCCCCGTCGCCGAGGCTTACCCGGCGGGTGAACTGCATCGGGAACTGCCGGAGTGCCTGGCGGTTCTTTTCCGAGATTACCTCAACCTTCTTGTTGAGGAGGTCCTGGATACCCTCGATGAGGGCCAGTTCGTCCGGATAGGCGTCCTTCAGGCCGTTTATTCTCCTGTTGAGTTCCCTTTTGTCCATATATTCTACCCCCGATTTGGGCCGTTTTTACCAAGTTTATTGCCTTCTGCCCCGAAAAGTGGAAAAAAATGTGACCACGGCATAAACTTCCGCCAGAATATTTAACCAAACCGTGAGGTAGATTATGGCAACACGTATGGGAGCGCCCGGGGTACGCATTGAACTCCACGACCGTTCCGGATATAGCCTGGTCGAGAACCCGAATGCGACTGCCGGTGTCGTTGGTTTCGCCCCGAGGGGCGAGCTGAACAAGATTCAGCTCCTTACCAACACCGCACAGCAGGACACGTATTTTGGCCTCGGATTCAACAACAGTCGTTACAACCAGGGCATGTACGCGGCCCGCGCAGTCTTGAACGCGGGTGGCTACGTCGAGTTTGTGCGTCCATACGGCGAGGAAATCGACCGTACCGACGACTTCAAGCGTGACCTGAAGACGGATACCTTCGTGGTGTCCTTCGACCGTAACGCGGTCAATAACAAGGAAAACACCGACAAGACCTCGATGAAGATTGACTTCTTCGCCTCTACGAGGTACAAGACCGACGGCGCGGCAAGGTACGGCGTTACGCGTAAGATTAACAACGTTGGCGAGACCATCGTCAACAACAGCAACGTGAACTTCAACGTAGACGCTGCCGACGATGTGTTCAACGACAAGAAGAACTACGTCAGCAAGGGCGGTTCCGCACGTGGCGAGACCGACATGGTCATGTTCGCGTTGATGAACGCCGACCCGAGCGGTGCAAACCGTGCCTACACCAGTTTCGACCTGGATACGGACATGGAGGACGACACTAATCGTGCTTCCGGCGAACTTACCGTCGTTACCAAGGGCAAGGTCGGCTTCGCCATCGACGATATCGTCTACGGCCCGGCTTCCGGGCATGTTACCACAATCAGCACGTTCCGCGTAACCAACATCGTGGACAAGACTGTTACGCTCAAGGCCGAGGACGAGCAGACCAAGACCAACCTGAATCTCAACTATAGTCCCGTAACGCTCCTCTATCACGATGACGCCAACGCCATCGCCGACGGGTATGACTACCTGTCCGTCAAGACGGCAGTTGCCGGCCAGGGTGCCAAGACGTTCGGTTCCCTCCATCTCGACGAGGAAGGGCTCGCAAAGCTCAAGGCAATCCCGTCCGGAAGCTCCATCGTATTCCACGACCAGGACTCCAACGACGTGTATGTCCGCGTGGCCACCAAGGCGACGATGAGTGGCACCATCCCCGCCGGCAGCGGCCAGGTCGCTACGGCAACGGTTGCTGCACCCGATTCCATCTGGGTCGGTGATACGGTTACCGTCGGGTGGGCTGACAGGTCCGCCGAGTTCAAGGTTACCGGCCAGGACGGAGAAACATTCCAGCTTACCTATGCCGGTGAAGATACCCTTGACCAGAGCATCTTTGCCGCCACCGAATGGACTATCGACAATACCGTTGCATCCACATGGGTCGACAGTGTCGGCACGAAGGTGCTTACTGTCGGTAAAGAATCTACTGTCGCTGACGTTACCAACGACCTCGTCTCAATCATGCGCGGTGAGGAACTCGGTTACGGGCATGCAAACATTCTCGGTGACATCGCCAAGAATGAAGACGGCACGCTCAGCATCAGCGAAGACAAGACCAGTGTCAAGCTCGCCCCGGGTGGCGCGCTCGAGTTCGTCACCGACGACATCGTTGCGATTACCCGCGCAAGCGTGGACCTGGAACTCGATGCAGTAGGCGATGGCGGTCTCGGCAAGGCCAACATCCTCTGGCTCGGCAAGGTGAAGACGTCCGACCCGATTACCGACACCGTGACGTTCTACGACGCCATCGTGTCCGATGTGCTTCCGGCCGACGCAACCAAGCTCAATTTCCAGTTGCTAAACCTGACACAGACAAACAAGGTAGTGTATGCCGCGGCCGATACATGCAAGACTCCTGCCGAATTGACTGTTTCAGCAATTACCGGCACGCCGACTTACACCAAGAAGACCGCCGGCACTCTGGCCGTCTACAAGGTCATCGACATTAAGGGTACCGTAACGGATTCGTACACCGCAGACGATGCGATTACCGTTACCTATGGCGGAGTCACCGCAACGGGTACCGTCAATGCAGCAGGCGAGTTCACCGCTACGTTCGCTGAAGGCAGCGAGCCGACGACCTCCGAGGAACACCCGGTTGCACCTGTAACGGGCACAATCGGCGGGAATACTGTTGCTATCACCGCAACGGCGGAAACGGAAGTCGATACGCCTGAAGTGAAGCCAGTCTATACCGTCACAAACCTCAAGGTTACCGTAACCACAGGTTCCGAGTACGTGAAGGCCAAGGACAAGGTGACTGCGACAATCACCGGCGTAACGGGCAAGGCAACCGGTTCCATCGACTCCGTCGGTGAAACTATCACGGCTGTCTTCGACAAGGTCGACGTGGAGGGCTCCATTGCTGATGGCACCGATGTTCCCCCGGAAATTGTCGCCGGAGACATCACCAAGGCCATTGTCATGGTGTCCAAGGGCTACTCCGATATCTACATTATCGGCAACTACACGGTCATGGTTCCTGTCAATGTGCAGAACAAGACCCCGGCTGTCCTGCTTGACGGCACGTTCGTCAAAGATGACGGCACGGCAGTGTTCAAGTACCTCAACTGGGCGGACAAACTCGTTGTCGACCACTCCGAGAAGGTCCTTACCGATACCAACATCGGTGCCACCTTCGTGGGTCTCGGCCTCGCCAACATCCGCTACATCGACGTCAACTTCACCGGCAATACCGTGAAGGTGTACGACCTCACCGACGAGGGCGAGGCGGTCGCAAGGCTGTATCTCTCCGTCGCCTACATGTACAACGGCGTTCTCTACGAGTTCGACGGTACCGTGGTGAAGTATGTCTACAATGACATGCAGCTCTACATCGGTGATTCCGCCGAAGTCGAGCTGGAAGGTTCCGGTGTCTACTTCGTTCTGAACGACAGCGGCGTCATGGAAATGTTCCGCGAGGACAACTCCTACGACCTCTCCGCTACGGTCGCCGGCGAAGTCCAGCTCGACGGAACCGTCAAGGCCATCCCGTCCAGCACGACGATTGCCCCGGCCTTCAATACGGAAGACCCGGCAATCATCAACAACGCAGTCTGGACCTATGACCCGTTGAAGAACATGTCCACGAGCACGCTCTCCAACGCCTTCAACCTGTATCTCGACAAGGACAAGTCCGATGTGACCTTCTTCGTCGGTGCCGGTCTCGGCCTGAACAACTTCGGGCTGAAGGGCTACGAGACGCTCAACACCCAGCTCATGCAGGCCGTCCTCAACATCTGCGAACTCCGTAAGGACTGCTTCGCTCTGTTCGACGGTGTGGCCGACCCCCGCATCGAGAAGGTGCTCAAGCTTGACTCTCCGGCAAGCCGCTTCGGTTCTACCCTCGGCCGCTGGGGCGCAATCTATGACGCACGTCCAATCTTCTACGATTCAATCATCACCAAGTCCAACGTGGAAATCGCCCCGTCCATCCCGATGGCTTCGCTCATCACGACGAACCGTAGGGCCGCAATCTTCTGGCACGTGCCGGCAGGTGAGGACACTGGTATGATTCCTGGCGCATGGTGCCGTAAGCTGAAGTACGAACGCAAGTTCAACTACCCGGAAGACCCGGAATCCGATATCGCAAGGCTTTGCGACATCCACGTGAACCCGTTCCGCTCCAACAAGAAGGGCATCTACTGCTACGGTGACTTCACGATGCAGATGGAAGACACTGCGTTCAATGCGATTAACGTCACTATGCTCGTCGCAGGCATTCACAAGATGTTCTACAACTACCTCGACTCCCGCGTGTTCCGCCTCAACACCACGGCACTCCGTGCGCAGATTAGCGGCGACCTCCAGGAGAAGCTCGACCAGTTCATGGCTGAAAACCCGGCCGGCCTGGAAGAGGGTAGCCACGTCATCTGTGATGACACCAACAACCCGCCGGAAGTCATCGAGGCCCATAAGCTCTATGTGGACCTGATGCTGTATCCGACAACCAGTACCCGTTACATCTACCTGAGGACCAACGTTCTCAGCAGGACTACCGGGAACGTCATCTCAACCGACATCTCTACGGGTGCCCGCTAATCAAAGGAGGATACATAAATGGCGAACAAACCTTATGGCGTTGAAGTGACAGACAAGAAGAAGATTTTCTTCGCGTCTAACATCGACCACCTGCCGGACCCGGTGCGAAGCACCCGCTGGCGTCTCTGTGTGGACCAGGGTATCTTCAAGGCAATCGGCCTCAAGCCGACCAACGGTTATGGATTCGGTGAAACCCTCGCTAGCTCGAAGGAGTTCACCCTCCATATTTCCGATGGCGCCAAGATTCCTGATGCCGTCATCAAGTCCGAGCCAATCTGGTACATGGGCTACGAGAAGAAGTATCCCGTGCAACAGCAGCAGCTCGCCGGGACGACGACGCTCAACGCCCTCCTCCTCGAAGACGGCAGGGCTTACGAGACGATGCTTGCATGGAACCAGTGCTGCTTGAACAGCGGTATCCTCAACAAGACCGGCGAGGGGGACACGAACCCCGAGCGCAACCGTCTTGAAGTGGATAGCACCAACAAGCTGTACCTCGGCCTCGGCCAGCAGGAGAACTACCTGAACTCCACGGCGGTTCTCCTTCGTAACCACCACGTGACACTCGAGCTGTACGACTGGATGTACGGCAACGTAATCATGGGCATCCGCTATATCAACGCATGGCCTTCCAAGGTCACCGTTGGCAAGACGCTCGATTACAGCAACGCCACGCTCATGAAGTTCGGCTTCGAGCTCACGTACGACCGCTGGAACATCTGGTTCAACCCGGATTACAAGGTCATCAAGCCCGGCCAGCAGTAATCTACAGGCAAAATCATCAAGGGGCCCGGTTTCCGGGCCCCTTTTCGTTTGCATTTTGATATAAAAGTTTCTAGTTTTCCTGGCGAGGAAACCTATGGCATCATTTCATATAGACGAAGACGCGATTAACGAGATGGTCGGCGACCAGAACGCCCCGGTGAACATCCAGATGCAGCGGCTGCGCTCCTGGTGTGCCGAGGCGTTGCGCACCACGAACGACGCCGGGGAACCGGACGCCAACATAGTGTACAAGCAGGGCAATTACAACATGGGCGAGAACGCCATCCATATCGCGATGCTCGCGTTCAAGAACAAGCTCAAGCTCATCGCCCTGAAGAAGGAATACTCCAAGAAGCGCTGCGAGGTCTACATCCGCATCTCCACCACCAAGCACAAGTGGATTCCCTCCAAGGAAGGGGAGACCATCATGGTGGAGGGGGACCCGGACCTCGCCGACCTCAAGGAACGCCTGGAATGCCAGGAGGAGTTCGTGAAGTTCCTGGAGGACATACAGGACAAGATTAGGTACTACCCGAGGAACGCCGACGCGATGACCAGGGTACACAACTTCGGCCAGGAAATCGGCCAGATTATAGTGGGGGTAAGAAAATGATAGGGCACGGATTGCTCAAGATATTGTCACGGAAGGGCTGGTGCAAGGACCCTGACGAGGTAACGCCGGAGGAACTCCCGGAGCAGACCACGCGCACGCTAGCGGAAGGTAAGAAGCCGGTAGTCGACGGGGTTCCCGTCGAACAGAAGAAGGCGGTACTCGGATGAGCGAACTGAACGAGAATGATACGGTTGACGCCGAGACCGTGTTCGACGTGGACTTCACGTCAAACCCGGTATCCGCCGACAAGCCGAAGAAGGAGAAGCCCAAGCAGGTAACCCAGGAGAACCCGTTCGAGGGAGTCGAGGAGACACTCGGCCTGCCGAAGGGCTCCACCAAGGAAGGGCTCGCATCGGCCAAGAAGGAAGTCAAGAGGATTACCGACGAGGCGAAGAACCTCAAGACGCAGGCGAAGATTGTCGCCACCAAGCAGAAGATGGCGGAGTCGGACGACGGGCTCGTTCCCGGATTCAGCCTGGAATCGCTCGAGGAGGACCGCAAGGCTCTCCGTAACCACTACATGGAGCTGTTCGCTAGGGGCAAGAAGGTGCTCGACCGCATCGAGGAGGACCTGGAGGACCTGGTCAACCCGGAACCGGACGACTACGCCAACTACCAGCGGCAGTATGCAATCATACTGAAGACCCTGGACAGCATCCGGGAGACCCTGGTTACCCTCCGCAAGGAGGAGGAAATCCATTCCCAGAAGACCACCGCCGCGGTGGGCCCGGGAGGGGCCGTCGCCGAGGCAGGCGCGGGCGGTACGAAGGTCAACGAGGACGGCTCGATAGAGGTCACCGCACAGGACACCAACGCCTGGATTGCCAAGTGGACCGAGGAGCTCGACAGGGAGACCGCCGCGGACATCCAGAGGGAGTTCGACGAGCGCAACGCGCCGACGGCCATCGAGGACAAGTCCGGCACGCCATGACGCGTAAATTTTGCTATATTTGTTTCATCATAAACAAAAACTCAACGAAAAGGAATGAACAATGACTAAAAACGTCGCATCCGCATGCTGCTGCTCCGCAACCGACAAGGAAGCCAAGGCAACCATCAAGAAGCTCACCGCCGAAAACGTTAAGCTCAATAAGGCCCTCGCCTCCGCCACGGCAAAGCTGGCAAAGACCTCCGAAACCGCAGCCACAAAGCTGGCAAAGGCACAGGATACCATCGCCAAGCTCAAGGATACCATCGCCGCCCTCAAGGCCAAGAAGAAGTAATTTTTCGGCTGTTTCCATGACGATGGCGGTCGGCATCAGCGATGCCGGCCGTTTTTGCTATATTTGGTGTTGAGCATCCCATACGAAAAGGAGATTACCATGCCCATTGGATTAGTAGGCGACCTTCACCTCGGGCCGAAGTGCGAGCGTTCAGGAATCAAGGAGCACGTGGTGGCCGGACAGGTCGCCCTGCACCAGAAGATGATTGCCGACTTCAGGGCGCGCGGTATCAAGACCGTCCTGTTCTCGGGTGACGTATTTACAATCCACGCGTTCATGACGATAGAAGTAATGGCGTACGCTATAAAGCTGTTCCGCGACGACATGAAGGACTTCGATATCCACATCATCGCCGGCAACCACGACTACCTCTACGAGAACAAGTCCTCCCTCAGCTCCCTGCAACTCCTTGAGCTCATCCCGAACGTCCACGTGTACAGGGAGGGAGTCGAAAAGCTGGAGCTCCTGGGAAAGACCTGGTACATGGTGCCCTGGATTTTCCCGGACAAGATGGAGGCCACTAGCGAATGGCTGGCAAAGCTTGCGAAGAAGCCTAAGGCAACGAAGGCGAATACGGTATTGTTCGGGCATTTCGACATCATGGGCTGCCTGATGGAGGCCGGACAGATTTCCGAGGTCGGTCTGCCCGCCGAGAAGTTCTACAAGGCGGCGAACTACGTGTTCAGCGGCCATTACCACTGCCGTTCATACAACAAGGGCAAGGACCCGGACGCCTCGATTCTCTACATGGGGACGCCGTACCACCTGAGCTTCGCCCACGTGGACACGACGGCCGGATACTACGTCATCAACGACGACATGGGCATCGAGTTCATCGAGAACGACCTTTCCCCGAAGTTCGTCGACGTGGACGACGAGCACCTGGAGGGTCTCGGCGACCTGACCAATTGCTTCGTCCGCTACTACCACAGGAACGACCGGCCGTACGACGAGTCCAGCGCCCGCAAGAAGAGGCTCATGGAGTACAAGCCGCTCTACGTCAAGAGCGTCCCTTACGGCGGTGACGTGGAGACAATCGAGGACGCCAAGAGGCTCGACGACGAGGAGGCAAGGCAGCTCCTGAAGGCCGACAGCCTGACCATGGCCGAGATGTACATGGACCGCTACCCCGAGCAGCTGCCCACTTTCTGGTCCGGCGAGGACCCGAAGCAGAAAATTTTGGGGATTTTGGCCACCTACGGTAAAAAACTTTAGTAAATGCACTAGTTTTCCTTGCAAAGAAGGTTACGGCAGCACAGATTGCTTTGCGCCGGGACACAAAGAGCAAGGAAACTAGTGATATGATGGATTTCTCCAAGAAAATCGAAGACCGGATTGCACAAATCCTGGAAACGAAGCGCGAATTCAACGTCCTCTACGTGACGGACGACAATTCCCGTCTCGCATGTGTGCGCGGCTACAACGCCATGCAGCAGTTCAAGCAGTTCTACAGCTCCATCGCCGAGGTGACGCTCACCTCGATGGACAGCAAGACTTTCTGCCGTACCAAGCCGGACCTCTCCGGCTACAGCGTCGTGTGGGTCGACAACATCATCAACCGCCAGTTCAACGACATCATGATGGAACGCATGCGCGAAGCCTTCTCGAAGGTCGCACCGGGCTGGAAGGAAGAGGCCGAATCACTCAAGGCCGACCAGGAAAAGTACGACGAGTACATGAAGGGCGCGAACGAGTTCCGTTCACTCACTCTCCGCGTAGTGTACGCGCTCGATGAATTTGTCTGGGATGCCCCGGCAGCCCGCAACAAGACCATTATCGAGGCCAAGCTCGTGGCAGACTGCCTCGACTACGCCGATACAATCGTTGTCCCGAACAACGAGCTCCGTACCGCCCTCGTGCAGCTCCAGCTCGTCGCCGAGGACAAGGACGTCGTCATCATCCCGTCCTTCGTATCGAGCTACTTCTACCCGACCCACAAGGTATTCCTGAAGTCCAAGGGCGGCTTCACCGCCATCCGCAAGCCGAAGATTCTCGTGAAGGGCACGGACATCCCGCAGAACGTCCAGAACCTCATCATCCACGGCACCGACGAATACGACTTCACCATCTCCACCGTGGCCGACCTCGACCCGCGCCTGATGGAACTCCTCCGTCCGCGCAGCAAGAAGGAAGGACC
>Ga0310690_10003308_pt1 | contig 24395 bp, 20 predicted proteins | sample AusTroGonzalo_MG_2_FD_207661 | JGI IMG/M metagenome (GOLD analysis project Ga0310690, IMG submission 207661) | Bovine rumen microbial communities from tropical cattle in Woodstock, Queensland, Australia - Gonzalo_04 (v2) (version 2) | ecosystem: Host-associated > Mammals > Digestive system >... | reverse complement strand
TAAAATTTGAAATTACATATATCTTTTTGTACAATCTAATATAAGATACATTCTTAAACGCGTTCTTTCTGGCGGAAGAATGGATCGCAGTAACGCAGGCGGGCGTAGTTCAATGGCAGAACGAAAGCTTCCCAAGCTTTAGATGCGGGTTCGATTCCCGTCGCCCGCTCCAGGTTTTCAAGTATGAACAAAGATAAATGGCTGCTGCTTTCTATTACCTTTCTGATAATTGCCCTCATTGAAGGTTACAATTTCGGCAAGACAATTACGCGTCATAAAACACCAGCCGGAGAGAGTACGGCAGTTGCCGTACAGAAGGATTCAGGCAGGACATCGCAGGCTGTAAAAGCAGATGACAGGAGCGCCAAAAAGGAAAAATCCGGTCTTTCTGTAAAAGACAGCGGTGTGCTGAACCAGAAGAAAGAAGAGCCGGTAAAATCCCCAAAAAAAGACGAAACCACGTCGGAGCAGGTTAAGACGGTTCTGCCGGAAACACAGGGAAAGGAACCTCCTTCACCCAAAAGAGCCAAAGCCGTACCGGTTGTATTCACATATACGGATGCCGGAGCAACGGAAGTTACTTTTCATGGCTCATGGAGTGGGAAAGCCAATCCCATGACAAAAAAAGGTTCGGTATGGACATTCAAAACGCGCCTGAATCCGGGGGAATTCGCATATCATTTCCGTGTCGACGGAGTAAAAAAAGTAAACGAAGGACCGACAAATGCCGCAGGGGACAACATAATAAAGGTGGTCCCTGCGGAGTGATTTTGATATTTTAACGATCCCGGCTGTGCCGGAAGAAAAACTATGACCAAAACAAACAAAATACTGTTTTCAGCCCTTGCCCTGATGCTCTCTGCAGTTTCAGGGGTTTTTGCTGTACCGCTTTCACCTGCGCGTTCGGGAAATACTACAACTGTACTCCCCAACGGAAATATACTCATTACAGGTGGAAATTTGGGTAATGGGACTCCTGTAGCGACTGCTGTAATTTACATTTCCTCAAAAGCAGCTTATGAAGATTTGGGAAATATGAATATAGCGCGTGAGGAACATACCGCCACATTGTTGCCTGACGGAAGAGTGTTTATATTTGGCGGACGTACCTCTTCCTCAAATACTACTAACTCTTATACTATTTTTGATCCTGCTACAAACAGATTCGTGGGCAGTGGTACTGTTGCTACTGCACGTGCTGGTCATTCCGCCACACTTATAACAACCGGTGTGAATAAAAACAGGGTAATGGTATGTGGAGGATATAGACTCAATACAGTCCCTGCTGGCAATGGTATTAATGATTGCTATCTGATAACTATCAATGGCAACACAGTTACCAGTAGTTCTACTGATAGAAGGTATATGTTGGGAGGCACTTCTGTAGGGCATAGAAGAGATTTTACGGCTACCATGCTGTCAAATGGAAATATTTTTATTTCTGGTGGCAGAAAGAAGAAAAATCCTACAACATTGGAAGAGCAGGAAAGCAATTATGTGCAGGCCAATGTGAGTTATGACACTGAAAATGATACTTTTGGAACTGAATCAGCTCTTGTGATAGGACGCAGGGATCATGCTGCTGTTACAATGAATGATGGTCGTGTAGCAATAATAGGAGGTTTTAATGAAAATTATTTTCCTCTGAAATATGATGTCGATTCAGATGATGACTGGTATAATAAACCAGATGGTGCTTCTGAAGCAGAAAGGCAGAATCCTGGATATCATGGATTTATTGATACTGTTGAATTGTTTGATAAATTTGGTAAACCTACTATCATATCTGGCGCTGAAAGTGGTATAAAAACGCTGCCGTACAGACTGGCAAAAACTTCAAGTATATTGAGTCCTGGTGGCCGTATATATCTGTATGGCGGAAGAGGTAATATCCCGGTAACGTTTGCCGATATTGCTGTTGAATTCTCAAAAAACGCCGATGGAACTGCAGATTCTGTACTTGTGACAAGTGGCGGTGTTTCTGAGAATGGTGATAAAAGAAGCAAGGTGATAAATGAGACAAACTCACATCTTTATTTTAATCTTGAAAAAACAACACTATCAAGGCCCGTGTCTGGTCGTATTATAGATGGTGATATTTTTATTCCCACTGCTGATGAAGATAATATTGGTATAAAAGTCGGAGGCGAGGGGAGTGGAGGAATTGAAGTAAATTTCAATGGAACATCAAGGCAGGGGTATCCCAAAAAAGATATAAGAGCCCCTTTGGATGGAAGGGAAGTCGGACGTCAGTATGATATTGAGTTGTTATCAGGTAATATAGCCGCAAATGGATTGGAATTTAATGATATTGGCGGTACAATAACTTTTTATCCTATAGTTGCCACAGGGTTGGATCCCGATTCAAAATATATTTACTCGGCATCTGGTACTAATTACCATAAGTGCTCAGGAAATAGTAGTGGTTATCTGAGTGTATTTTCCGTTAATCCGGGTAATACTACCAATCTGAGTTGTACAAATACAATTCCTGCTTCCCAGGAACGTTATGTAAGGCTTGCCTATGTCGGTTTAACACTTACTATAGAAGATATTCCTGCAATTTATAAAGATTCAGTGATAAGCGGAACTATTACAATAAATGGTTTTACCATAGAGCGTGCGGAAAATAACAATGATGAAGAACATGATCCTATAACCATAAATGGAGTAACTGAAAATTCCACTGCATCCAGGTACTTTACTAATGTTACTCCCACATGTTCCACAACCGGTGAAGATGAGTCATGTACTTTGAAGCTTTCCGACATGTTATTTTCTCCTTATTTTAATAATGGACTTGTAGGTAAAATATCAAATGAAAGTGAAACTGCAATTGGCGTGTCAACATTTACAGCAACACTAAGGAATTCGGTTGTTAGTAACGTAGATGTTAAAATTGTTTTAAGTGCAGATAAAGTAACGCTTACAGGTGAATCTTATAATGTGGGTACCTCCACAATAGTTATAAGAGATATGCTTTTCTCAAATAATCTTTCATATGACCCATCTATGGCGAATTGGGATTATGCAACCTCTAAGCATGCTTCTGATACTTTATATGAGTTTACTGCTGCTAAGCGTGATGGTGAAGCTACGGCTCTTATTGAGGAAAATATGCTGATTACCGCCTCTGGAGCTCCTATGATTATAGGCGGAAGAAGATGTGATACAGACTCTGATCACTGCCGTAGACAGAATATTGACAATACTTTTATTACAAACGGTCCTTTGTATGACAGAAGCGATGAATATTCCCTGTTTGAACCAAGCAGTGCTGATATGCTTCCGGTTAAAAGAACTTATCCTTATGGAAAGGGTGCTGGCGGAGAGCTTAATTCCCCACGTCAGGGTCATACTGCTACAGTTCTTCCTAACAAGAAAATACTTGTATGTGGTGGTTCAAATGGAGCACAGACTCTGGATTCATGTGAACTTTACAATCCGGAAACCGGAACGTGGACAATAACAGGCTCTATGCGTACACCACGTGCCGGACATACAGCGACACTACTGCCGAATGGTAAAGTTATTCTCACCGGCGGAACAGACGGTACAAATCTTCTTAATTCCTCTGAGGTGTATAATCCGAAACATGAGAAATTTGATGATACTGTCACTTATATGCATAAAACAAGACAGAATCATACAGCTACAATCCTGCCAAATGGTAATGTATTTGTCGCAGGTGGATCAAAAGAGGCCGGATATGAGTTGTTCATAACCACTGAGGCAAAATGGATTACGGCATATAGTAGTGCACCGTCTTTGACACATCATACAGCGACGCTGCTCAAAAATGGAAAAGTAGCTATAATAGGCGGTCTGGGAGAAGAAGGATCTCCTGTCAATAGTGTTTATATATGTGATCCAGTACATTATCCACATTATCCAGAAGCTGAATCATGTCAGGAAGTAGGTGCCATCGGTTCTAACTGGTCATTTTATCCTCCGTCTGCCGCTATGCCTCGTGTTTATATGCATACAGCAGTCCTGGACAAGAATGGAAGTATATGGGTTATAGGCGGTTCAAACGGCAACTATCCTAAAGGTGAAATTTATAAACTCACCCCTGATAGACGTCCTATTGAAGGTGACGTTCTTAACTTTAGGTATGTAGGATCATTGGCGGAAGGGCTTACAGGACACACTTCTAATATAGGACCTGACAATATAATTACCATATACGGTGGCAAAACACCTTCATCGGCTATAGGGTATGTATCATATATAAATCCAGATCTGGAAAGCATATCTATAACTGCCGGTGAACCTTTATATAAACGAGCAAACCATGCAACGGTACTAGACTCTGAAGGGTATTATATGGTCATTGGAGGTGATGATGGCCGCGGTGTTAATTATATGAGTGTGGATCGTAATTATTTTACCGAGCTTCCTGACGCATATATAAAGACAGATTTCGAGCCTGTTAGACAGCCAGAGATTACGAATGATTATAGTGAAAATGCCAGGCCTGGAGAGCCGCTTACTCTGTTAAGCACAAATACATCGCATAATTTCCACGGATATACAGAAGCCGGAGATGGAAGTGCTGTTTATCACAATACGCCGAGGGTCGTTTTACAGGCTATGGATAATTTCAGTGGCTTCCTGGTTGATATTTCCACAAATTTCTATGTTCCTGAGATCAATAATAGGGACTGGAATATGATGATGAGTTCAATGACAGCACAGCTTCCCGGCATGGTTCATGATGGTGATGGTACGGTAGATCCGGAACTTCCGTGGGGATATTATTATGCAATAGAATCTGTCAATGGGCAGTTCTCTAATTTCAAGCCTGTACAGGTTGGAGAAAACTGGGAGATTCCGGTGGTATCCACTCCTGTGGCGCCTCTTGATAAGCTCTATTGTCCGCACTATCCTTATAGTCCGGGAGATCCACATGATGATCCTGAATTGTGCTATCAACATGAACTTTCCAGTACGACTCTTTATTCTGTTTATGAATCATCGATTGTATGGAAGTGGAACCCGTTGCCTGATTTAGATGGTGCAAATAAATATATAAACGGGTATGAAATTTATTCTGCCACCACTTCTGAAACTGGCCCTTCGCTTGGAAGAGTCCCTATTGACAGAAATGATACAGAAGCCATACCTGTATTTGTTTCTTCCGGGCTTCCGCCTAATTTCCCTGCGAGAATCAAGGTCGCGGCGTTTAATATATGGTCGGAAAGTGAGCAGTTCGCTCTTTCTGATACATTTTATACCTTGGCCTCATCTGCCTCATTGAATATATCAGTGACTGAATTCCAGAGAGTAAAACTGGATTGGACAAGCAGAAATTATGAGGGAACGTGTTATCAGTTGGACTGGTGTAAGAGCAATGATGTTACTAAAGACTGCTTCCTGTTTGAAAACAGTGCTAATGTGATTTCGTCTGGAACATTTTCTGAAACAAGTTTTGATGCAGGAAGCTGTTATTCAAGTTCCTCATATACGGCAACAAATCTTACCCCTGCTACTGGTTACTGGTTCAGGGTGCGTGCGATAAATGGTACAAACCCAGTCGACTGGCCTGATAATAAGCATTCCAGTGGGTTCCGTACAGAATACTCTAATCACCAGAGTACAATAACTGTAAGCTCTATGAAGGAAATTACTGGATTAGCTACTTCTTCTTCTATATTATGGACATGGAACAAGCTGGAGGAAGACAGTGGTATTTCAAGTTCTGTTACTTATGAGATTTTTGAGGTAGATGTTGCTTCTCCTAATGTTGTAACATTTATTCAAAATATTTCTCCTGATGAACAGCAGCAAAATACTAATATAGTAAGTTTTAACATGACATCTACGGTTGGCCCTGGTGGTAGTCTTACTCCTAACACGGGATATATGATACGTGTGCGGCCCAGGCTGGATGTTGATATAAACGGGTCAACGCAGACATATTATGGCAACTATATGGATTCTAAGGTTGTATATACTCTGGCAAATAAACCAGAAACATTGGAACTGTCTAATATGAAAGGAGGAGATCCTCTTAAAAATTCGCTTTATGTTACATGGCAGAGAAACTCGAATTCGCTTGATACTATTTACAATCTTGTAGTTTCGACTTCCTCTGATTTCAGTAGCGTGGCTTTCTCAACCAATACAAGAATTTTGAATGAGAGTGGAGCCCAGGTTGATGCTGAAGGTCTCATTCCTAATACGTGTTATTATGGCAGAGTCAGCGCACTTAATACAGAAAATAAAGAATCAGAATATGCGTATTTCATAGATGATGGAGGAGAAAAAGCAGTTGAATGTACATATGCTAATCTGCCGTCCAATCTGAAAATTACAGCCAACTCTATGTCTGGTCTTACAATAGATTGGGAGCATAATGGTAATCCGCAGGTGTTTGATGCTAACGGTGTTCAGACTGGAACAAGATATGAAGTTTCAATATCTACCGATCCGAACTTCCCATTATCGCCTTTGCCTCCGTATCCTACACGAACTGTTAGTACTGTGGCAACAAGCCAGACTTTTTCTGGTTTACTTACACATACACGGTATTTTATACAGATAGATGCGTTTAATCAGAACAATGATAAAACCATAGCAAATTCGGAGACCAAGATCGATACATTTACTGTCTCCGGACCTGGAAATATCGATGGTTCCGTAGGCGGAACAAGCAATCCGTCCAGAGATGTTGAGATAAGTGGCAGTTTCCTTGGACAAAGATATGTAAGTCTTTTTGTTCCTGCTGCTGCGTATGACAGAGAAACTGCATTGGCTATTGCTCCGTATGAATATAGGGATAACAGAGGGGCCGGAGCTCTAATACCTGAGCATTGGGACGCTGACTTCTGTAACCAGCAGGCGGTAGATCCTGCTTTCCCAGTTATAACGGCGAAAATATTTACTGAGAATCCGAATCCGAAAGTACCTGTTGACTTCTCCATAGGTTACTTTGATCCCGAAGAAGCGACTGTGATTGAAGATTACAAAGATGAGATTCTTCTTGCACGCTATAACAAAAAGACAAATTCCTGTCTGCCACTGAAGACTGTGTTCAACCAGAGTTCAAAGATTATTACTGCTTCAGTAAATACTTTTGACAGCGAAACTGCCCTGCCTGACGGTTCCACGGTTATACAGGTTATAAGACGTGCCGCACCTTCAAATATGAATGAAGTTAAGGTGTACCCGAATCCTATGTATGTAAGCAGGGGCGATGGATATGTGACTATAGAACCTGTCCCGGCGCATACCAAACTTACACTGTACACACTTTCCGGTGCAAAAATATGGGAAGGCAGTTCAGACAATAGTTTCGTGATAGTCTGGAAAGGTGAAAACAAATATGGTAATCCTGTAGCCAGCGGTGTTTACCTCGGAGTTCTGGATTCCCCCGCAGGAAAGAAGAAAATTAAAATTGCTGTTGAGAAATAAGGAGGACAGTTATGAAACAGATAAAACTTTCGAAAATCACATCAGTCCTTCTTTCAGCTGCGCTTGCTGTCCCGGCATTCTCAGGGCTGGCAGGAGCGTCGGATATATCCTATTTCTCAAAAGAAGCAGCAGGAACAACCGGTGCTGACTTTCTTAACCTGCCTGTAGGAGCCAGAGCCGTCGGTATGGCCGGAGCTTATTCCTCTGTGGCAGAAGATGCTTCGGCAATATACTGGAATCCTGCCGGACTTGTGCAGATCCCTAAACTTTCCGCAATGTTTATGAGAAGTGAGTATGTTGATGACATAAGTTATCAGTATGCCGCTTATGCACAGCGTCTTTCATATGATTCCGTAATCGGAATATCGTTTATGATGACTGATATCGGAACAATTGAGGGAATGGATAAGTCCCGTAACAGTATAGGTTCATTCAATCCACAGGATCAGGTTTTCACATTGTCATACAGCAAGGCAATTCTGGAATTCTCAAACAAGGATCTTGATGTATCCATGGGACTGAATGCCAAGTATATAAAGTCTGAAATAAGGGATTCAGCAACAGCCTTTGCCGGCGACATGGGAATTATGACCTTTAATTTTGGAGCCATCCCCTACCGCATAGGTGTTGTTGTATCAAATATCGGTAAGGGACTTAAATATGACCAGGCCTCTGATCCACTACCTGTGACTGCCCGGTTTGGTGGTTCAATCAACCCGTTTGATAATCTGCTTATCGCAGCCGATGTTGTTGTGCCGAAAGGCAACAAAATGAATATTCAGACCGGTGTTGAAGCTTATATAAATCCAAATGAGCTTACGCGTCTTACTGCAAGAGCAGGTATTGATATGCAGCAGATGCAGGATGGATTCAGCGGTATATCGCTTGGAATAGGTGCCACGCTTCAGTTCTTTACGCTGGATTATGCATTTGTTCCCATGGGAGAACTTGGTAATACGCATCGTATATCGTTGTCATTCGACTTCCCGTTCCGCAGTCCTATATTCCAGCGCAGGGACCGCTCTGTATTTACAGATATGAAAGGCCTTTCATTCAAGTAATACGGCAGTGTAAATTAATAAAGAACGCGGGTTTTCAGCCCGCGTTTTTTATTGTACGCCATTATGATATTTTGATATAATATAAATAGCAGGGAATGATTCCATATTATATTCTCTGCGGGAAAAGCAATGAGAAAAACAAAAATAAAAAAATCCACGGCGGAAAAGCCGGTTCCAGTAACGGAGAAAAAAGTTTCAAAAAAAACGAAAGTCTCTGTAGCAGATGTTAAGGCTGAAGATACATTTATTGCAATAGATTTCCCAAGAAATAATGAGGAAATTCTTTTTAATGCAGGTTATGCAATCCGTATTTCTGCTTCGGAATGCGAGGTCGTAGAAATCTCCATTAACGACGGAGAATGGCAGCCATGCCGCAATGCGAGTGGTTACTGGTGGTTTGACTGGAATATTACAGAACCGGGCAGATACAAAATGTATGCAAGAATGCGCGGTTCCGGTGGCAGGGAGACTGTATCAAAACGCCGTCTCTGTAAAGTTGCCTGAAAATAACAGAAAACATAATATGAACGCAGCCGGAATATGCTTCCGGCTGTGTTTTTATTTAATAAAAAAATATGACTCTGAATGAATTGGGCTGGAACAGCTGGTTTGATGAAATTTATAATAATACACCTGGAAAGGAATATCTTATCCCGGCAAGAATAACGGCTGAATTTGCCGGATGCTACGGGGCCGAGACAGAAAAGGGAAGCTGTCTTCTTTCCCTGTCAGGTAAAATAAAACACCGTTCACAATCGGCTGAAGGAATACCTGTGGTAGGCGACTGGGTACTGGTGGCAGGTGATGAAAAAGCGGACAGGCTGCCTGTTCACTGTATTCTGAAAAGACGTACACTGCTTTCACGCAGGGCCGCAGGCAGAGTGAATACCATACAGCCTATAGCCGCCAATGCCGATTATGTTTTTATAGTGCAGGGGCTTGATGGCAATTTCAATCTTAAAAGACTTGACCGTTATCTTACTGCGGTAAAGACAAGTGGGGTTCAGCCCGTAATAATCCTGAACAAGGCGGATCTTTGCCCTGAATGTATGGAAAGAATGAAGGCTGCGGAAACCGTTGCCGGAGGAATACCGGTAGTTATTCTGGATTCAGTACATCACAAAGGGTATGAGGCCCTTGTTTCCTATATGCAGCCAGGCCGGACTGTGGCTTTTATAGGATCTTCCGGTGTGGGAAAATCAACTATAATAAATGAGCTGGGGGCTGAAAAACAGAGAACCGGACAGGTTAAGGCCAAAGACGGAAAGGGTATGCATACCACTACGACGCGCCGGCTGCTTAGACTTAAAAACGGGGCGCTTCTTGTGGATACTCCCGGAATGAAGGAATTTGCCGCATGGGAGGCTTCAGCCGGATTCAGGGAAAATTTCGCTGATATAGAAGCACTGGCACTGCAGTGCAGATTTTCCAACTGCAGACATGATACGGAGCCTGAATGTGCGGTGAAAAAAGCTGTCCTGGAAGGAAAAATATCTGTTCAGCGTCTTGATAATTACAGAAAGCTGAAAGAAGAAATGAAAAGCATGAAAAAATACAACAGACATATACATTAAACGATTAATGCAGTATTAATGTGCGTGATCTGTAGCCGATGTGGCGCCTTGATTCGCATACCTGTGGCCAGTGTTCATGTATTTTTAGAAAAAATGTATAATAATAATATTTAAAAACTTCGCTGGTTCAGTACCCGCGTGGAATAAAACAACAAAAGAGGCGGAAAAATATGAAGATACATGAATACGCCGGGAAACATATTCCCGGAGATAAACTCCCGGATATACAGAAACTTCTTAAGATGTATTTCTCGGAAAAACCGGATATGACGGTTCCGGGGCAGCGGGTTTCATTCGGAACATCCGGCCACAGGGGAAGTGCATTCAATGCCTCTTTTACGGAAAGCCATATTCTGGCGATAACACAGGCCATATGTGATTACCGGAAAAAGGAAAATATTACAGGACCGCTGTTTATCGGCTATGATACACATGCGCTTTCCAGACCGGCATTCGAGACTGCGCTTGAGGTGCTTGCGGCAAATGGCGTTGAAACGATGATAGCAGATAATGATTATACTCCGACGCCATCTATATCACATGCAATTTTAACTTATAATGCAGGCCGTATGACCGGAATGTCCGACGGTATTGTTATAACGCCTTCACATAATCCGCCTTCAGACGGAGGATTTAAATATAATCCTGTTAACGGAGGCCCGGCTGATGTAGGGATAACTTCCCAGATACAGGATGCTGCCAATATTTATCTTGAAAAAAAACTGGAGGGGGTAAAGCGTGTTCCTTTCAACCAGGCCTTAATCGCTTCCACCACTCACACATATGAGTACCGCCGCAACTATGTCAGGGATCTCTGCAATGTGGTGGATATGGAGTCGATACGCGCCTCCGGCATAGTACTTGGCGCGGACCCTCTCGGCGGTTCCGGAGTAAATTACTGGGGGGAAATAGCCGATTTTTACAAGGTTAATCTTCAGATAGTCAGTAAAGAAGTTGATACAAGTTTTAAATTCATGACCGCGGACTGGGATGGAAAAATCCGCATGGATCCATCATCAAAATATGCCATGCAGCGTCTGCTTTCCCTTAAGGATAAATTCGAGGTTTCATTTGGTTGTGATCCTGACTATGACCGGCATGGAATAGTGACAAAGACACATGGGCTTATGCAGCCGAACCATTATCTTTCCGTTGCAATAGATTATCTTTTCAGAAACCGCGAAGGCTGGAAAAAAGAAGCGGGTGTGGGTAAAACTCTTGTATCGAGTTCCATTATTGACCGGGTGGCTGAAGGTCTCGGCAGAAAACTGGTTGAGGTACCTGTAGGTTTTAAGTGGTTTGTGAATGGTCTTATGGATGGCAGTCTTGGTTTTGGCGGAGAGGAAAGCGCCGGAGCTTCCTTCCTGCGTTTCGATGGAAAAGCATGGAGCACTGACAAGGATGGAATCATTCTTGCTCTGCTTTCCGGTGAAATAACAGCCAGATCTGGCATGAATCCGGCTCAGTATTACGATAAACTTACGGAAAAATATGGCCGCCCGTGCTATGCCAGACATGATGCTCCGTGCACTCCCGAAATGAAAAAACTGCTGAAAAGCATTTCCCCGGAAAAAATCAGTACATCGGAAATTGCCGGTAGTCCCATTGTGAAAATAGAAACAAAAGCCTCTTCCAATCAGGCTTCATTCGGCGGAGTTAAGGTTAGCACCAGTGATGGCTGGTTCGCAGCCCGTCCTTCAGGCACGGAGAATGTGTACAAGATATACGCCGAAAGCTTCAAAGATGAAAAGCATCTTGAGGAAATTTTCGCCGGAGCGGAAAATATGATTGCCGGTCTTGGCAGATAATATCTTTTACGCAGGCAGAAAAAGCCCCGGATATAAATAATTTCCGGGGTTTTTTGCTGCTTTGTCAGGTTATGAGACAATATTCTTCAATATGATATGTCCTGCATCTTTCAGCATTTTCTGAGGCAGTGTTGGAGGAAATCTGACAGGTTTTTCAGATACCGCCTCCTCTGTTGAAAGGGGAAAATGAACAAAAAGATATTTTGAATCAAGCCTTAATTCTTCTATTGCACGCATGGCCTCATATATAAGTGTGTTGCAGACATAAGTACCGGCATGGCTGCTCGCGTATGCCGGGATATTATTTTCAAGCAGTGCAGCGACGATTTTTTCCGGTGGAATTGTAACAAAATAAGCCGCGGGTCCACCGCTGCATATTTTTTCACCGGAAGGACATTCGCCACTATTGTCTTTTATCCCATAATCTTTTATATTCAGTCCAAACCTTTCAATGCGCACCGCGGTTTCTCCGGCAGCAAGACCGAATGAAAGTACAAAGTCCGGCCTGTGTCTACGGAGCAGTTTTCTTATTTTTTCTCCGGCTTCCCTGCCACTTACAGGAATAATACTTTTTAAAATCCTGCAGTCACATACAGAAGAAGGCATAGCTTTCTGTATAAACAGTGTTGTGTTCGTGCTGCGTCCCCCGAAAGGTTCAAAAGCGGTTACAAGTATTTTCTTCATATTAAGATTTTAACATAAAATCAGGCCTGCATACGGAGGTATACTGATTAATAACAGATTGCAGGGCGCATTAATTCAGGTAGAAATGACTTTAATAATTACAAGGCATAATTTTGTAAAATATACCGATGAATAAAAAATTATTCATAATTACATTCGGCTGCCAGATGAATGAGGCGGATTCCGAATATATGGCAAGGCTGTTCCGCCGCCGTGGTTTTTCACTTGCTGATAAACTTGATGAGGCGGATGCTGTTATAGTAAACACATGCACTGTAAGACAGTTGGCGGAAGACAAGGCTGTTTCGCAGATAGGACGGCTTAAATACTGGAAAAAATCACACCCTGAGGGAAAACTTTTTGTAACAGGCTGCGCGGCCCAGAGAATAGGCGCAAAAAAAATAAAAAAACGTTTCCCTTATGTAGATGAAATAACCGGAGCCAGAAGTATAGAAAATTTTGACCGTCTGCTTGATTCGGTATACAGGAAAAATAAAATTTCAGGTGAGGAAGGAAAAAAAGAAATACCGGAGAACACCGGACCGGAAAATATTTACAGATCCCCTCTTACGGCTTATGTTACAATAATGCGTGGCTGTTCACACCGGTGCAGTTACTGCATAGTCCCTTCGGTAAGGGGCCCTGCTACTTTTATCTCAAAAGAAGAAATCATAAAGGATGCGAAGGAAAAACTTGCTGCCGGCGCGCGGGAACTGGTTCTGTTAGGGCAGACTGTTAATTCATACAGGCTTTCAGGTTTCACATTTTCAAATCTGCTTGAGGAGATACTTGTTCTGCCAGGACTGGAAAGACTCCGCTTTATGAGCCCGCACCCTCTTTATTTTGATAGGGATTTCAAGCGGATTCTGAAACAGAACAGCAGGCTGGCAAGGCATATTCATCTTCCTGTACAGTCAGGATCTGACCGGATACTGAAACTTATGCGTAGAGGATATACTCATCAGCAGTATCTGGAACTGCTTGCAGAACTGCGGGATGAAGTACCGGATATGTCATTCACTACCGATTTCATAGTAGGTTATCCCGGAGAAACCGAAGAGGATTTCCAGGAGACTCTGCGCCTTGTGGAGGAAGCCGGATTTACTGCTGCTTTCTGCTTTAAATATTCACCGAGAACGGACAGACCTGAAATGGCCGCAGATATATCCGAGAAGATAATGGAATCGCGTCTTGACATTCTGCTTAAAGCGGTTAAAAAAAATTCCCGCGTGATTTTGCGTGAAAGAATTGGTAAAATAGAAGAAGTGATGTTCGAGACGCCTGATTTTGGCAGATCTTCATCAAATATGGCCGTTAGAATCAACAGTGAAACCGCACCAGGCTCAATAAGAAAAGTTGAGATTCTGTCTGCTGAAAGAAACACTTTACACGGAAAGGTAATTTTATGACAAAGAAAAACAAAGTGATCAAAGAAAGACGTGCTCATGTGCGTCTGCCAATGCTCAATGGAATACTTGAGCCTGTGGAAATCGAGTTCTTCGCTGAAGAAGCCGACGGCAAAACAGTGCCTCAGCCGGCTATTCTCGCAGATCTTTCTGCTGGCGGAATGCGTCTTATCACATTCGCATTGCCACCCAAATCAAAGGAACTCAATATTGTTCTGCAGCTGGCGGGAATGAAAAACGGTTTCCCCGTTACCGGACGCATAGCATGGGTAAAGGAAAAGAGCGGTGTATATATGACCGGTATAGCCTTTACACAGATCAGCGACCATGACAAGAAAGTCATAAATGAAATGGCCGAAGATTTTGCCGATTGCGATACCCGCTTCCAGCTTAAACTGCCGGACGTGTGCTCGGAAACATGTAAGGCTTCCGGACTCTGCAACAAACCGCAGAAAGACGATTCCCTTTTCAAGAAATAATTGAAGGGAACAGAATTGTGAAGAGGACAGAGCAAAGCCTCGTCATGAGGCTTTCTGTCCTTTTTTTCGAGAAAAACTTTGGCGGCATGGGAAGCCGGTATTGATTTTTGTATTCACAGCAATATGGAAGTTATGAAGCCGATAACTATAATGGGAGCTAATGCCTCAGGCAAAACAGGACTGGCTCTGGAAATAGCAAAAAAAACTGGGGGGGAGATTATCTCCGCTGATTCAAAACAGATTTTCACAAAACTTGAGGCCGGCACTGCAAAACCTGCAGGTGAATGGAGAAAAACAGAGGATGGTTCACGACTTTATTTTGTAGAAGGCATTCCTTATCATTTCCTTGATTTCATAGATCCACTTGTAAGATATGATGTGGGAACTTATGTACGCGACGTAAAACGCACGATGAATGAAATACGGGCGCGCGGACATGTACCGGTAATAGCTGGCGGAACCGGAATGTATATACAGTCCTTCTGGAATGGTATAGATGAACTTCCACCGGCAAATGCGGAGATAAGGGCAGAACTTAATCTTATCGCTTCCGAAAAAGGCCGGGCTGCGCTTCATGCTGCGCTTGAGGCGATTGATCCGGAGACAGCGGAAAAAATACCTGTAAACAATGTTCAGCGTGTAATACGTGCAATAGAAATATCACGTCTTACGGGCCGCCCGGCGTCAAAAGTGTGGTCTGGCAGATTTTTCAATTCACTCCCGGTCAGCGAAGGAAAATTCATATTTCTGCGCTGGAGCAAGGAATGTCTTCAGGAAAGAATAAAAGAAAGGACACTTGATCATTTCGATGCCTGGGAAAAGGAAATAAGGGTTCTTCTTGATGAAGGCTATCCGCAGGACTGTCCCGGCCTCCGTTCTCTCGGTTATCCGGAAATGATAGATTATATTCACGGAGTGCGTTCAAGACATGAGACTGTTCAGATGATAGTAAATGTATCTCTTGCCTATGCCAAAAGGCAGAACACATGGTTTAATCGTTATCATAATATAAAAAAATATGAATTCAGTAAAAAAACTGATTATAACGTTTCGGCTCTCGCAGAAGAAATAATAAATTCATGAAAGCGGTTCTTGTTTCCATAAGATTTAAGTGGCATGGTTCCGACGGACTTCTGATTTCAGTTGAAGAACTTTCAAGACTTGCGTCTACGGCTGGTATAGAAACAGCCTGCACCGTAACTGTAAAACTGAATCAGCGTAATCCGGCCACTCTGATAGGCAGCGGTAAAATAGAGGAAATAAGAACACTTGCCGTGGAAAATAGTGCAGACGTGATAATATTCGACGAGGAATTATCTCCGGCGCAACAGAGAAATCTTGAGAAGGCCTTTGGCGGAATAATGGTTTCCACAAGAACAAGGCTTATTATAGAGATTTTTTCAGACAGGGCAAAAACACGCGAGGGAAGGCTTCAGGCCCAGCTTGCGGAACTTTCGTATGATCTTACCCGTCTTACGGGGCGGGGGTTAAGCATGGATCAGCAGCATGGCGTTATAGGAGGCCGTGGCGCCGGCGAAAGAAAAAAGGAATATGACAGGCGTGTTCTACGCGACAAGATAAATGATTTAAAAAAAGAGATAGAGGAAATAAAGAAAGAAAGAAAAATACAGAGGGCTTCAAGAATTTCTGTGCCACTGCCTCAGATTTCCGTTGTCGGATATACCAATGCCGGCAAATCAACTTTCCTGAATTATCTTACAAAAGACCGGCACGGCATATATGCTGACGATAAATTGTTCGCCACTCTTGATCCGTCGGTAAAACGGGTTCATATGCCTTCCGGTGGAGATGTGCTTTTTACCGATACGGTAGGTTTTATACAGAGACTGCCACATACTCTTATTGCTGCTTTCCGTGCAACACTTGAGGAAATTCACTACAGTGATCTTATTCTTCATATGCATGACTATTCATCACCGGAAGTTAAACTCCAGCATGAGGCTGTAAAAAAGACACTTAAGGAAATAGGTGCGGGAAATATACCGGTTATTAATGTGTTCAACAAGCTTGATGCTGTAAAAGACCGTATCCGCGCCTGGGCTCCGGTCAGTCTGCGTCCGGTTTTTATTTCATCAGTTACAGGCGAAGGCATACCGGAACTTCTGGGAAAATGCGAAAAAGCACTGTCAGAACGCTGGCAGGAATATACAGAGACAATTCCTTTGGAAAAAAAGAATCTTATACAGTTTCTGTATTCATGCTGTCTTGTTGGCAGAACTGAATATATTGAAAATGGCGCCATAGTCACCTTCAGGGCCACAAAAGAAAATTACGCCAGATTCCGTAAACGGCTTCTATCAGCGGAAGAAAGTTTCTGAATAAAGTCTTTCAGAAAACGGCAGTTTTATTTTTATATAATAATAATTATGACACATTTAGAGATAGCTTTTCTTTTTGTACTTAGTTATGTTTTAGGTGGAATTCCCACAGGATATATTATAGGCCGTATGAACGGTATTGACATACGCAAAGTAGGTTCCGGAAATCCGGGAACTGCCAATGTTCTTAGAAATCTTGGCAAGGCGGCTGGACTGCTTACGTTGCTTGTAGATTTTATGAAGGGCTTTCTGCCTACATGGATTGCAGTGCATTTTATGTTTGATCCGGCCAATACCGAATGGTTCAGCCGCGGACACTGGTGGATTCCTGTCACCGTAGGTGCGCTTGCGATCTGCGGACATATATGGACCGTGTTTCTTAATTTTAAGGGAGGAAAAGGTGTGGCCACATCTGCAGGTGTATTTGCGGCGCTTCTCCCTGTTCCGCTCGTGATGGCCTTTGCCGTGTTCGGGATAGTGGTTGCAGTTACCAGCCATATATCTGCCGGATCAATGGCCGCCTCCGTGGTACTGCCTTTTTTCTGTTTCTTCTTTTCAAAACCTTATCAGAAACCTTTTACAATACTTGCGCTGTGCGTGTGCATACTCATTTTCTGTACACATATCAGCAATATCAAAAGAATTCTGAGTGGTAAAGAACTTTCATATAAGAAGCAGCAGAATACGGAAGAGAAAAAATGACAAAAAAAATTAAAGTAGCTGTTATAGGAGCCGGTGTATGGGGCACAACAATAGCCGGTCTCATGGCGGAAAAAGAATATGATGTGCGCGCATGGGAATTTAATAAGGAAACTGCCGATTTCATCCAGCAGAACCGTACGCATCCAATGCTTCCTTTTTACAATCTTCCTGATGATGTTAGAATTTACACGGATTTAAAAAAAGCAATACAGAATCCTGATCTTATAATAGTAGCCATCGATTCCAGATTTATAAGAACAACCATTAGGGAGATAAAGAAACTTCTTGAAGGCAGGGAAATACCGTATATTGTCGCGCTTTCCAAAGGTATAGAGACAGAGACTTTTAAAACAGTATGTCAGGTTATCGGTGAGGAACTTCCAGGAGCTGAAGACAGGATAATGATTCTCACCGGGCCGAGTTTCGCTGTTGAAGTTGCCGCAGGAGCACCTACGAAAGTTGTACTTGCGGGAAAAAATATCGATAAGGTAAAAAAAGCAGCGGAAATAATAGACGGTGGTCCTCTGAAAATAGAAATTTCCGAAGACAGACTCGGCGCAGAACTTGGTGGTTCTCTTAAAAATGCTTATGCTGTAGGTAGTGGGATCATTGATGGTCTTTCGCAGGCTGCCAAGAACAGCGAGGCGGCTTTCCTTATCGAGAGTGCCAATGAACTGCACCGCATAATAACTACAATGGGTGGCAGGCCGGAGACTGCGTGGGGACTTACAGGAATGGGTGATCTTATGCTCACAGCTACTTCTGCTAAATCACGCAACTTCCGTTTTGGCAGGGAAATAGGTAAGGGACTTTCACCGGAGCAGGCACTAAAAAAAATAAAAACAGTTGTTGAAGGCCGTGAAGCCATAAAAAATGTCAGGGCGCTTTGCCTTGTTAACCATATACCTTCTCCTGTCGTCGACGCTATATACGGGATTGTATATGAAAACAAGGAGCCTGTTTCTATACTGAAAGCTGCCGGATTCAGTGCTGAAATAACAAATACCAAAACCATATGATATGACCGGAGAACCTGTTGAAAACGGCAGTTGTGTCGAGGTAAGGATATATTCAATAGCTACAAGCCTTACTGAATCCATTGTTTTTCTTGACGAGATAAAAGGAAGCAGGATTCTTCCCATATGGATAGGCCCTGCGGAAGCCCAGGCCATAGCGATAAAACTTTCTGGTTTTCCGTCGCCGAGACCCATGACTCATGATCTTATGTTCAATTTCCTGAAAAAAACAGGTATTTCACTCAGGAATGTGTGCATAAACGATATGAAGGGAAAAACTTTTTTTTCATATCTGTTCCTCGAGCGGAAAGCAGGGCGCAGAAATGACAGTTTTAAAATGGATTCCAGACCTTCGGATGCTCTTGCCATGGCCGTAAGATTTGGCTGTCCGGTATTCGTAAATGAAAGAGTGTTTGAGAAAGCACAGATTCTTGCAAAACCTATTTCAGAAGATGAGGTAAGGCAGTTCAGGATGAATCTTATAAATCTCAAACCTTCAGATATAATAGATAATCTCAGAAAAAAACGTACCGATTCACCGGAGGAATAAAATACCTGTATAATGAAAGAAAAAGATGAAATATACGACGAAGATCCTGTAAGCGGAAGTTTAAACAGAATGGATATTATACGCCGTATTTCAATATATTTTCCAACGGAAAGGGATGCACGTATTGCTGTATGCAGGACATTTGAAATAATAGAAGAAGCGCTGAAAGATAATAAAAAGGTTGTAATTTCAAATTTTGGCACTTTTATACCGAAAGAACTGTTGCCACGAACAATGCAGAATCCAAAAACAAAAGAAACTGTAATTACAAAAACCAGACTTTCCGTACGATTTAAACCGGCAAAGAATCTTACAAAAATAAGCAATGACTGACTCAGAGTCCGGACATCTTTCCGAATATCTCACTATAGGAGAAGCGGCACAGGAATTGGAAGTAAGTCAGGCCGAACTCAGATACTGGGAAAAAAAGAAACTCCTTATGCCTGTGCGCATAAGCAGCGGGCACCGTCGTTACAGAAGGGGGGATCTGCGCCGTGGCGCTTTAATAAGGGACCTGATAAAAAAAGGTTATACTTCAAGAGGAATAAAGAATATTGTATCAGGTAAAAAAAACACAGATTCCTCCGGTGAAAGGGATATAGTCCGGTCTGAACATAGAAAAGAGATGCTTCTCGACGTAAAAAGAGAAATACAGGCACTGATGGAAATGTTACGTAGCAAATAGAATTTGTAATGGAATAAAAAAATTTGTTATAATAAAAGTGTACCTGAAACGGGGTGTGGCTCAATGGTAGAGCGTTCGCTTGGGGTGCGAAAGGTTCCGGGTCCGATTCCCGGCACCCCGATAAAAAAACGCAGACGAAAGTCTGTGTTTTTTTATCCTTTTTTACTATTGTTCTTATTAGGCAGTTACAAAGATTCATAGCTTAAACTGTATGCTTTTTTTGAGAAGCATAATCAGGTGGAAAAATTACGTTTGGTGCCCCGCTGCACCTGCAACGTTAATCCGTGCGATATAAAACTGTCATTACTTATATGTCTGAAATATGTTATAATAATTTTAGAAGTATGTGAATAGGAGACTAAAATGAAGAAACTTATCGCTCTCGTTTTTACCGCTGTTGCAATGTCTGCCTGCGCCACTATGGGAACAACTGCAGACGGAACTGCCACGACATCTGCCACAAGAACAGCCGCCCAGCAGGCTAATGAAAAAATGCAGATCTGTATGCTTAATGAAGCAACTGCTATGCTTACTGATGGAAGTATTTATAATCAGAATATCAGAACATCTGCTAAATCCATTTCCAAAATCTGTGCACAGAAACTGGCCATTGAGTCACTGCCGGAACAGTATCAGGCTGCTGCTGAACTGGTTGTTAACAGTGTAAAAGCAGGTAAGGCTGCCGCAGCTGCCAACAAAAATAATTAAGGTGTAAAAAAGATTATACCTCTGACTTCTGTTTAAGCAGTCAGAGGTTTTTTTATTTATACTTTTTTGATAGGCCCTGTCCAGATTGCTAATTTGTTTTTTAGATGGAAATATTGTTACTGCCTCATCTGTTTTGATTTTTTCATGAATTTAATATAATAGAAATATGAAGAGAAAAATTTTATTAACTGCTGTTTCATGTTTTTTTATTACCACTCCTTTATCAGCCGGGATATATGAATATACTGATTCGCTGAATTCTGAAAAATGGGAGTATCAGGATATTTTGCAGAGAAGGGGGGAAAAAGATAACACTGAAGATGTGTTTGAAAGTGAAATAGTAAAGATGGTTGAACGTGAAAATTACGAAGCTGAGAATACACGTTTGCAGAATATAGAAGACAAAGAGACTAAAGCAGTTAGGAATAAAACCGGAGCTTTTCTGAATTCAAGAACAAAGACATTTGAAGCGAATGAAAAAAGGAAGCAGAAACTAAAAGAAAAAAGAGAAGCTGCTAAAAAAAGAAAAGAAGAAAAAGAAGCAAAGAAAAAAAAGGAATTAGAAAAAAAGGCTTTAATGGAACAGAAGAAAAAAGAAGAAGCAGACGATTCCTCACTTAAAGAATTGAAAATAAATGATAAGATAAATGAAACAGAAGAAAAAAATACTGATACAAAAGATAAGAATAATAAAAAAATAAAAAATAAAAAAAACGAAAAGAAAACAAAATAATAAAAAACGGCGGAATATAAAATCCGCCGTTTTTTATTTGATAAATAAAATAAGGCTATATAAAAAAAGTATTGATTTTATAATTGTCCCGTTATGCTGAATTTATTTCAGCACTTTAATTGAGCCTAAAATATAAAACATAAGTATGGCCAGTTATTCAATACTGAACCATCCTAATTATAATTGTGATCTGAAAAAATGGGGAAAAGACGTAAAAAAAGAAAAGTTTATAATCGATTTTAAGCCAATACGACATATAAACATATCAGAAAGAAAAGAAAACGTCTTATATTTTGTTTATGGAACAAACAGTTTTTCTATGGGGGGGAAAATTGTGATAAGGGTGATAATTTTACTTATGTTAACTTTTTTATCATGGCTGCCACATTCAGGGTGGCTTCTTTAAAAAGGGGAATAACTGCAGATGTCTGGTGCCTGATTCCGGTAATGAGTATATAATAAAAAATTTTCCCTTTAACAAAGAATGGGAAAATTATTGTTTTTTTATAAAAATTAAAAATATAGCTTTGTTATCTGCATGATTATAATTTATTGGCTCTGTAAAAGATTATTGTTAATTGTTTTGTTGCCCGTAATACTTGTGAATAGCTGCAGAATAAAATACCTGAGGTATGACAGATCCTAATTATAATCTGATATAATGCCGTGAATTTTTACAGAACAAACCGTTGTGAAGCAGCAGATGAAAACATAAATTAATAAATTAATTCTATTTTATAATAAAAATATTATTTTTCCATTCCATAAAAGAAAAGTATTGATTTTATAATTATAATGCGAAGCAGAGTTTTTTATATGAGTCATAATTATTATTTGTTTTATATGTAATTATGATTACCTGTTTTTTTTGTCTCTGTATTTTATGATATTGTAATAAAAAATATACGAAAAAATTTTAAGCATTATAGACTATAATATTTTTTTAATTGTTCTTGTATTAAAAATAAAATTATGAAATTATTACATCAAAAACAGTCTTTTTCTGATATAAAAATTAATAACATTTACTTACATTAAATGACATATGATTTCTGTAGGTTTGACATATAAACATAAATATGCTATTATATGCCATATGATGTCAATAAATAACCAGAATATGTTTTTGGGAGTGAATTTATAATGGATAAAACAAGAATAAGAATTAAAATTCCATCCGGCGCAGAATTTGAGGCAGAAGGTACAGAATCATTTGTTCTTTCGGAAAAGGATAAATTTTTAATAAAATTTGCAGATAGTTCTAATGATAAGAAAAATGAAAATTTGAAAAATAAATCTGATAATAATAAAAAACAGATAATACAGGAAGATAATATCGCTTTGAGAAAGACAATAGGTTTTTCTGACATACAGGAAGATGCTTTTAATGCGGAACTTCTGTTTCCGGTTGAAAAAAATCAGGAAAAAAAAGATTCTTCTAAGCCTAAAAATGACTGGGAACTGGTAACCAGAAAAGGAAAAAATCTGCATTATGTAATAATTTCAAAAGATAAAAGTATTCAGGCAGCTGATGCAGTTCTTGTTCTTCTTGCTGCCGAACAGCGTTTGGCTGGAAATTTTGAAATTCCTGCCCTTATTTTAACCGGAATGTTAAAATCTTCTGGTTTTGTAGTTCATAGACTTGATCGTCTTTTGCAACAGTATATGAATACAGGATATATAAAATATACTGGAACAAAAAGGAGCAGGATGTATTCTCTTACTGAAAAAGGGTTTCAGAAAGCAGCTCTTCTTGCGCATATAATGGCGAACGTATAAAAATTATAAATTATATATGTTCTTTTTTTTAATGGTGATTTTGTTGTAAAATTAAATATTTAGTAATAAAAAAATAAAAAATAAATTTGTTAAAAAATGAAAAAAGCGTAAAAGGCTGAATTTGGGCTTATTTGCTGTTTTCTAATGTTTGGATATGCCTGATTTGCTTATTTTGTCTTATAATATATGTTTTTTTATCCTCTAATAAATTTGTCATATATTTTTTTGTGGTAATAAAAAATTATTTTGTTTATTTAATGAAAAAATATATAATTTTTATTTTTTAGACAAGAATAATGCAGACATAATTCTTTTTGTCTAAAATTATCTGTTAGAAAATATTTTTTTTGTGATTTTATGTAGATAATTTAAATGTTTAAAAAATTATAAGAAATCATAATTTTAATATGTTTTAACTATTGTTGATTAACTGAATAAATAATTATAGACAATCTGTTTTTGATTATTTTTGCTGACATATAATTTTAATAATGCTTCAGTAAAATCTTGTAAAAATGTTTTAATCCTTGCCGGTGTAGTAATATATAAGGAATTTGAATTCTTGTTAAATGAATTAATTAATATTTTTTGTTTCCAAGTCTACTTGTGATAATATATATTATGTTAACTTTTTAGTTAAGAGGCTTTCTGAAATAAGTATGGATTTTAATTTATGTGAATTGATATTATATTGATATTTTCAATACTTTTTTATAATATTTAACAATGTTTCCATGTTTTTATTATTATCACTCTGTTTGTATGAGGTTTTTGAATAATTTTGTGACATTATTAATTGTTTTGTTGTATTTTGTGATATTAATAATTTTCTGTTGTTTTTCAGATATATGTATTACGGGTTAAATTTTAATCATTGTGTGAAGATAAGGGTGTTATTTAACAGTAATTGTTTATTCAGTTATTTCAAAATAATTGTTATGATAACTAAAATCTGTCAGACTTTTGTAATTTTTATATTAATATTCAAATTTAAAATATCTGAACATGTGAAACAATTACCTATTTTTTTGCTGATTCCTCGATTCCTGTTATTCTGATTGTTTTATTTTAAATTGTGTGGATTGATTTGATAATTTAAAAAAGTATATTAATTTTTCCTTTTTTAAAATTTTATAAATATTTGTGACATATTTCCTTTTTTTAGATCACTTTCCCCCCAATCTCATGCTTCACAATCAGGAGCATCTTATGTGCCTGGACTTTGATATTATTTATTAGATTAATTTTCCCCCTGTTGAGGCCCCTGCTGATGATTAAAATGTTAACATAAGTAAAATTATCTATAATTATTCCGGAGTATTGTGTGATTATTTGTTACAATCGATTTTAAGGGCCTTTAAGGCTCATTCTTGATTAATTATATGTCAGACTGCCTTAAAAACGATTTTAAATGACCAGATATAAAGACATAAAAAAGGACAGATATGTCATCTG
>Ga0310690_10003307_pt1 | contig 24398 bp, 26 predicted proteins | sample AusTroGonzalo_MG_2_FD_207661 | JGI IMG/M metagenome (GOLD analysis project Ga0310690, IMG submission 207661) | Bovine rumen microbial communities from tropical cattle in Woodstock, Queensland, Australia - Gonzalo_04 (v2) (version 2) | ecosystem: Host-associated > Mammals > Digestive system >... | reverse complement strand
GTCCTTGCCGTACCAAACACAGCGCACTCTGTCCCTGAACAAGCAGCAGCCCCAAGAGTAGAGCTGACTGCACTCTGAGCTAGACCACCACCAATACCTGTTATCAATGATGAAGCCCAGACCACTCACTGCATAGGAAGCATTGAGGTAGATGGCATTGTCCAGCATGGTCATAATCTCTCCCAGAGCAGGGAAATAAGCTGAGAAGTTCTTGCCAGCATCATACGATGCACATTTCTCATGGGCTGGATACCTCTCTTTCTTGCCTTTGGTGCGGAGTTTCTTGTACGCCTTGGTATTCTCCTCACCATCAAAGCGTTTGATGGCCTCAGTCCTTTCATCTATGTGCTCAGTGATGTGAGAGTTCCACTCCCTGTCCCACATTTCCCTGAAGAACTCAAGGGCAGCTACCAGAGGCTTGCCATTGTGGAAACCTACGACTCTGCCTACAGGATGCTTTTCCTTGACACTCTTATTAGGACGGACAAAGGAGCCATCCTCAAGCTGGAAGTCACCAATGTGAACTCCATCTACCTGAGGAGCATGGGCTAAGATGTCCTCAGCCATAGAGAGGTCAGAGATGCCGTCAGTGTCCTCAGAGGTGATGAGCATCTTCTCAGCAGCAATCTCCATCCCAAATGGGTCAAGCCAATACTTGGTGCCCTTGGGAATGATTGCCTTCTTCCTACATGGACCCATGTCATCTTGTCTGACCAGCTTGGCGTGGATTGCACCACCACTGAGGGTGTAGATAGTGTTCTCAAAGTCATCGGTTCCATCCTTTGAGATTTGAGGCTTGTCAGGCTGAGCAACAATGGTTGCATTCAGCTCAACTCGGGTGTTCTGACACGGAGTCACATAATGGCCTGAAGTACTTCTGTCAAGGTACTTGATGCACTCAATATCCCTTTCGGCCACAAAAGGTTGTGCATTACGGGTGTAGAGACACATAATCGTTGAAATTTGATTGTTTGATTGGTAGTCTCAGCGAGAATCGAACTCACATCTAAGGTTTAGGAAACCTTTGTTCTATCCGTTGAACTATGAGACCATGAGAAAAAGGGAGTGACGGAACTCCCTTACCCTGATGGCGAGGAATCAGGGATTTTGAGGTGCTGTGCTACACCTCACCTGAGAAGGGCAATTGCAATTAGCACATTCAGCAAGAACCCTATCACAGGATTTATAAGTACCCCCTATAGGACTCGAACCTATGACCGACAGATTAGAAATCTGCTACTCTATCCAACTGAGCTAAGAGGGCATCTGTTGTTGGTCCTGAAGGAGTTTAGATTGATTCTTTCTCCAATAATTCTGAGCAGAAGTCCATGACCTCTATCTCATCAAAGCCAAACTCATCCGCTATCTCTTCGGGATTCCATCCCTTACGGTAGCAGTCCTCGATATCTTTCTTGTTCTTTTCCGTGAGCATGGCTTACTCCTACCACCATCCCCACTCATGTGTGAGCTTGCATGCTCCCATGATGAGAAAAATGATGCTTATAGTATTGAGTATGGCATATTTGGCATTGTCTGGATATCTGCTGATGCCTGAAGGAATAGTGAGTACAGTGCCCTTCTCTGATTCATCAGTCAATGATTCCCTCACCTTCATGAGCACATTGGATTTCTCCAGCTGAGATGCACCTACACAAGACCTGAGTTCCTCTTGGCATGCAAGGAGATTCCTGTACCAGAACTCAAGATTATCATTCTCGGTCTTCCAAAGAATGGAGGTGTAGCCTGTGGTCAACTTGTGTTCTTCCACATACTGAATAGCCACAGCCAGTCTCTCGGAGGCCAATTCCACTGTGTTTGCATCGGCAGCCTGCTTAATGTAGCCACTACATTGTTGTTGGAACTGGATGGAGTTCACTACAGTAATGGTTGGAATAATCAATCCTATTACTGCCAACATAAAATAGACGAATTGTTTCATATTCTAGGGTTTGTTGTTTGTTTCTGATTCTCTTCCAAAATACACATAGAGGAACTCCTCCCTGCTCTGTTCCGGAAGCTTTTCGTATTCTTCTACCTTTACGGCGTAGCTCATAGCTGACCAGCCACCATTGGCAAAGACCGAGACAATCTTAGCCTTGCTGTAGATGTCAAAATCCTTGGCCTTTCTGGTGATTACTCCATATCTATACTCACATACACAGATGTTGTGAGCATGACTATTCTTGTCTTCAAGACAGAATGTGCCCCACTCTTGGCTCCTTTCTTTTATTACCTGCTCAATGAGTTCCCCTACAGTCTTGACCTCTGTCTTGACTGTGTAATTTGAAGTTTCGTCACCAAATGGTCCCCTTTCGTAAATAAATTCTAACATTGTTCTTTTGTTTTATAGTTGAAGCCAGAGGAATCGAACCTCTATTCTGGGAACCAAAATCCCATGTCTTACCTTTAGACGAGGCTTCAAAGTTGTCGGGATTACCAGACTCGAACTGATGACCCCATGCTCCCAAAGCATGTGTGCTACCAACTGCACCAAATCCCGAGAAAAGCTGGAGTGAGTATAAAATGTCCTATTACCCGTGTTGTTCCAGCGATGTTGCCCGTCTCACCCCAGCTCTATATTTCAATCATATCTGCCACCTGTCATGAGCCATACCTTGTTGCCCTCTTCATCCTCCCATTCGCTGTAGTAATGGCAATCTCTCCAATCTTCAAATCTCTTGTATGTTTCACATTCAAAGTGGTCTCCCACCTTTATTACAAGGTCAAGTTTCTGTTCATGAACATAGTATGATTGGTCACAATAGATTGGATTACCTGTGGCATATATCTCCTCCATGAGAGCCTTTCTTGCTCCGAAGATAGCATGCTTGCCAACTCCTGTCCTTTTGTACTTGGCATGGAAATCAGCTTGTGATATTGTCTTTGGATATTCCATAATGTTGTTGTTTTAGGGGTGTAGGATGGTCTCGAACCACCGACCTACAGTTTAGAATGCTGTCGCTCTGCCCCTGAGCTACTACACCCTTTCACTATTTGATATTGAGTTGTCCGCTGTCATTCCGTTGCCAAATTTTACTTCAAGGGACTCCATCTACTCCATCAAGGAAAACTCTCGGGAACCTGCATTTGCGATTTACGGTTAGACCATAGACTACAAAGGATAAATGCAATGAGTCTGAGGTGTTGCCAACGACCTGAGGTATGCCTAATGGTTTTTTTTTTCTGTTTTGAGTGGCATCAAACTGTTTCCTTAAGCTTCAACTCCAATATCTCATAGATATTTCAGGCTACTTTGCATAACTTGCAGCAAAGTTAGTGTTGTGTTCCTTGTCCAGTTTCTTCTGAAGCCTGAATCCCTGCTCCCTCCATACCTTTTTGAGGAAAGGAAGCTCAATTCTGGTCCAAAAGTATAGTTCTTTCTCTATCCAAAGGAGTGCTTTGAGAATGCCCAGTATTATGGAAGAGAGGATATTTGATGATGTTGCCATGACGAAAATAGTTATGTTTTATGAATGTTTTGGTTATGATAGGGTTAGGAAAAGGGTTTGATTGTATAAGGGAGATTGCCTGAACCCTCAACTCTCAAGCCCTCTAACAGTCTGAACATCAAGGCATTAAGGATTTCATTAAGGCTATTGCAAATCTATTCCTTCTATAACAAATTCACTTACACCTATGTAACTAAATCATTTACCTTGAAAAGAGAAGGGCAGAAGGAGGAAGGATGACCAACCACCAACTGCCCTTTGGATGTCTGAAGGCTAAGCCTACCTATTATTAAGAGGTCAACAGGCCTGAAAAAGGCAGGCAGGCTTTCGCCTGCCACACCTTAGAAGCTGGCCACCACAGGGGCACCGCCGTTGCCTTCCTCATGCAGGAGATAGAAGACTCCCGTGGGATTCTGCTCAGTCGGAGTTCCCTGAACCTTGGAGACCATAGGTCGCTTGGGGATACCAGCGGAGGCAACTGCACCAGTGGCTGCACCATAGCTGAAGAACAGCTTGCCAGTGTGCGGATTCTGCTTGACATCAAGGCGGTCAACGCCCTGCTCCCTCTTGAACTGCTCAACAGTCTGGGTGGAGATGAAATTGAGATTCTTTTCCATTTGATTGTGGATTAAAGGATTATTTGATTGAAGACTCACAGGGGGTACTGCCCCACTGCTTGAGGGATGGGGAGGGTGTGGTTGGTGTATATCCCCCTCCCGACAATAAACGCAAAAATCAAAAAAAAAATATCAAAAAAAAAAATTTCATTGTGCAACCACAACTTTCTTACTTACCCTCTTGCACAGGTCATTTCTTCTATCTACCTTTGCATCCGTAAGACATAGCAAGTATTACTCCTGCGAGGGAATAAGGATTGCAAGAGTATTATCAGGGGGAGGCTTCTCCAAGCCAACCAGAGAGAATAAAGGGTATCTGTAGCAGGGCACAGGTAATTGGAGCTAGAGATAACTTAGAGTGAGAACTAATAATACATAAACGGGGTCTCAAACTGATAATACTGCTGTTTGACTCAGCAGCCCAGACCATGAAAAGAGGCGAATGGTCAGGTCTCTTTATATCCTGAGATTTCTTCAAGCCAGAGGTAAGAATGACCTTTACTTTACCTCTTCAGGACCAGCTTATGCTTGCTTCAGAAAGTGAATCCTAAGAAAATACTATATCTTGGACATGGAAGAGAAGAAGTTAGTCTGTCGGCCCAGAAGGGTCTTTATATGAGGTGGTTACCTCAGATTAACTTAAACAAGATTGCCCATGAATGTTGAAACTCTTGCTGAAATTCTCAGGGAGAAGCCCTATCTTATGACCAAAAGTAAACAGGAGATAGGTAAGAGACTGCATGTTAGTCCTGACTTGGTGAATCTGGCCAAAGCTAGGGCCAGAGGTGCGAGAAAGACCCCCAAGATTCTTCTCTTTGATTTGGAAACAGCACCCCTCAAAGCCTTCGTGTTCAGCCTGTGGAAACAGAACATAGCTTGGGACCACACGATTACACAGTGGTTCATACTGGCATGGTCTGCAAAGTGGCTCTACTCCGAAGAAGTACTCTCAGACCATCTCACGCCAGAAGAAGCTATAGAAGAGGATGACTCAAGGATACTTACTAGGCTTAGAGACCTCATTGATGAGGCTGACATCGTAGTGGCCCATAATGGTAACAGGGCAGATATACCTTGGATGAACACCAGATTCATTCTCAACGGCCTTACACCTCCTTCTCCTTATTTCTCAGTGGATACCTGTGAAGTGGCAAGAAAGAACTTCGCTTTTTCCTCAAACAAGCTGGATGCCTTGGCAGAGTACTTCGGGATACCCCACAAAATGGACACTGAATTTGACCTTTGGAAGAGGTGCACTGAAGGGGATGAGGAAGCCCTTAAGTACATGAGCGAGTATAATATAAAGGACACTCAGATACTTGAGGAGGTTTACCTCAAGCTGAGACCTTGGATTAAGGGCCATCCGAACTGTGGCAATTTCATCGAGTCAGAGCTGCCTGTCTGTTCCATCTGTGGCTCCAAGAACCTCACTCCGCTGGTTGGGCAGTATTATTATACATCTGTCGGGAAGTATGAACTGTTCAGGTGCAAGGAGTGCGGAGCAGTATCCAGAGGAAGGGTGAACCTGAGGAGAAAGAAGGTCAAAACGGTGAGTGTTGGTAAGTAATAGTAAAATTTTGTGAAATTTTTCGTAAAATTTTACGATTTTTCTTGCAAGAGTCGGGGATTCTCCCTACCTTTGCAAGTGAAGGGGATTTAGCTCAGCAGGTAGAGCAGGTGGCTGTTAACCACAAGGTCAGGGGTTCAAGTCCCTTACTCCCCGCTATGGGTATTTATAATGAACATGTCAGGATACTGTCTCCTCTGGCAGCCCAAGATGCTGAAGAGCAGATAGTTAAGAAGATTAAGGAACTCAATGCCATACAGGAAGAGATGTATGGCCTTACAGAGAGAAGGAATCAGCTTGAGAAGGAGTGGGAGCAAGGGTCCAAGGAGCTGATGAAATTCAGGGGAGTTCTCTTTGACTTTGTAGAGGAAGAGAAGGCCCCAGCTCCAGAACCAGAAGAGAAACAGCAGGTCAACATATTGCTGCTTGGATTGACACCACATTGATATGATTCCAATTCTGAGGACAAGAAATGTCCTTGCAGTGATTACAGGGAGCACGATATTTGCCATTGCACACTATATATAAGGAAATGAACGAGATGGGCTTTTAGTGATAACGGCTAGCACGGTAGCTTTGCAAGCTTCAGGTAGGAGTTCGATTCTCCTAAGGTCCACATGATTAAGAAAAAGATTACAATACCTCTCTACAGCTACGATATGTGGCTGGTCAAGCTCTCCCAGAGTGACTATAAGAAGAAGGTAAGGCTTACTACGGCCAAGATAGGTCTGAAGAGTAAGACCATTGACCTTGATGAGGAAACCTGCAAGGAGATAGATGAGAACATTGAGAGTGGTGACTACAATGGTGCAATCACCTGCCATAGAGGAGGTCATCGGAAGCTTGTGGTTTTCTTCTACCCTATCACTGATGAGGAGAAAGCAGTTGAGATATACTGCCATGAGAAAAGACATGTTGAGGACTACATTCTGAAGTTCCTCGGCATAGAGGATGATGAGGCGGCAGCTTATCTGGCTGGCTATCTGGGTAAGGAATTTTGGAAATTCAGAAAGAAATAGTTATGAGCTGGTTAACTGAAAGTAACAGAATGAAGCACTTCCTTTGTGCTATGCCCATTGGGTTTGTATTCACCATCCTCGCAGTTCTTGGCTGTGCTACTGGCATGGAGTTCAAGGACAGGCAATGGGGAGGTAAATGGGATTGGCTGGATTGGCTTGCCACTATGCTCGGCGGCCTCATTGGTCAAGTCCTTCAGGCTTTGGTGATATTTGTTTTCATCACATATTGTTAATGGCCTAGGCAGGGGGTTAAACCTGCCAACATGGGGAATTGGTGGAATGGTAAACACGGTTGCCTCAAAAGCAGCTGCCACAAGGCTTGGGGGTCCGACTCCCTCATTCCCTACAGCTATGAAGATAATCTATAATAAGGTGCTGCCCTTCAAGGGCTTCTTGGCCATCAACCTGTTTGGTGTGCTCTTCGTAAGGTCTGAACTCAAGGACAAGGTGACTGAGCAGACCATCAATCATGAATCCATCCACACTGCCCAGATGAAGGAGCTTCTCTGGGTGTTCTTCTACCTCCTGTATGTGCTGGAGTGGCTCTACAGGCTTGTGTTCCACACCAAGACTGCCTACAGGGGCATCTCTTTTGAGAGGGAAGCCTATGACAATCAGGATAATCCTGAGTATCTGGCATCCAGAAAGCCCTATGCTATGTGGAGAAAGTAGAAAATTTCCAAAAAAAAAGTGAAAATATTTTGGTATTACAAATAAAACACTTATATTTGCACCATGAACAAGAAACAAATGAGTGCTGAGGAACTTAAATGGCAGGCAGAGTCTGATGCCAGAACCTTGGCAGAGTATCAGGAAATCGTCAATGACAAGCCTAGGCTCAAGAGAGCTATGGATGCTGCCCAAAAGCAGATTGACAATCTGAAGGAAAGGGCAGATGCCTTGGGCAAGAGTCTTACTGGCTTGAAGAACAATAAGCCTTCTTAGCTCAGCTGGTAGAGCAACTGATTTGTAATCAGTTGGTCGTAGGTTCGATTCCTATAGAAGGCTCATACTGTGGGGTGGAGCAGTGGTAGCTCGGGTGGCTCATAACCATCAGGTCGCAGGTTCAAATCCTGTCCCCGCAACAAATTTGGAAGAATATGGAGAAGAAACTTGATGCCATTAGCAGTCCAGTACTGGCTAACATAATCAGGGAACTCAATGACCTCTCAGTATCCAGAGAGGACTTGGTAAGTGTTCTGCTTACCCCCCAAGGAAAATATGTAGCGGTGTTTTACAATAGTGGGCAAACGCCCTCTGTGGAGGAGGGATGAGTATGACTACTGAGGATTTCAATGCAATTCCAGTATTCTATTGCAAGGATTGCCTTTCCCTCAAGATTATAGCAATGGATGACATTGACAATGAGGAGGCAGGATTCTGCGATGAATGTGGGTCCACTGATTTAGGACAAGCCACCATTGAGGAGTGGCAAGCTATGTACAAGGAGAAATACGGTACAACATTTTAATACAAGTATTATGGAAGAGAAAAAGAACCCGAATGCTGCCCCGCAGCAAAAGCTCACTTATGAGCAACTTGAGGCTTATGCCACTCAAATGACTGGCCAGCACAGGCAGATGCAACAGGAAATCATGCACCTCAGGCAGGCCCTTGACAATGCTAACAAGGCTAATCTCTATCAGGAGATTCACTTCGCCTTCAAGGTTGTGGAGTTCGCCCACATGTTTGATGATGCGTTTGTCAAGAAGGTGGTCAACAAACTTCAGGAGCTGCTTGAACCTGTGGAGACCCCCAAGGAGGAGGCAGCCCCCGAGACTCCAGCTGCTCCAGCTGAAACTCCAGCAAGTCAGGAACCCAAGGAGGAGTAAGAGCTATGGCTGAGGGGAAAGGGGTAACCAAAGGTATAAGGATACCCACTTCGCTGAATGGCAACTTCTTTAGGCTTTGGTTGGAGTTCTTAGCTCCTTTCCACAACCTCTCCCCTAGGGAGCTTGATGTCGCAACAGCGTTCCTCAAGCATAGATTTGAGTTGAGCAGGGCCATCACAGATGCAGCCCTGCTTGACCAAATCACAATGAACGAGGAATCCAGAAGGAAAATCAAGGGAGACTGCAATATCTCTGATGCTCATTTCCAAGTGATTATGGGCAAGCTCCGCAAGAGCAGGTTTATTGAGAACAACAAAATCAATCCTAAGTTTATTCCAAAGGGTATCCAAGATGGAGACGGGAACTTCAAGCTTTTACTCTACTTCGACTTCAGTTCAAAAGAGGCTGAATGAGCTGTCCAGAGAGCTGTCCTTGCCTCCAACAGTTATAGCCAAGGTGTATAAAGCCTATTGGCTGTTCATACGAAAGCACATTGAATCTCTTCCTCTCAAGGAAGACCTCTCGGAGGAAGAGTTCAAGGCTTTGTCGGTAAACTTCAACCTGCCCAACTTGGGTAAGCTGGGATGCACCTACAAGAGGTATCTCGGCATGAAGAAGAGAAATAAGAACTTTTCACAGTATGTTAGCAATAAAGAAAGTTAAACCTTTGTTCACCAGCCTGATTGTCACCGCAGAGGTGTACACTGAGGCAGACTTTGAGGGAGCACTCATCAGCAAGAACCTCAACAGCCTCAAGGAATACCAAAGAGTGGTGGCCGTAGGCCCTCTGGTGAGGGACATCAAGGAAGGTGATATGGTAGTTATCAACCCCTCTGCCTATGCAGTGAAGAAACATCTGCCCGGCAGCTTGAAAGATGGAGTGATTGAGGATAATCCTGTGGTCACCTACAACTTCAAGCAAGTAGAGATTGAAGGTGTGAAACACCTCCTGCTTCAGGACAGAGACATTGAATATGTAGTGGAGGATTACAAGGAAGTCAAGGAGTCAGTCAAAATCTCCACCCCACAGCAGTCCCCGCTTGTTCAACCATCCAGTGGATTGATTCTGCCTTAAGGATATGCCTGTGGGAGACCACAGGCTTTTTTTTTGCGTATGATTAGATTATTCAAATATGAGGGCTACACGGTTACTATTGAGCCTGAGGCCCTGATGCTGGCCCCATTCAAGGCCATCTGGCAGAGGGACAAGTCCAAGGACAAGTCCAAGGCCATGCAAGAGCTTGCTTTCATCTATTTCATGGAAGACCCCAGAAGTGACTACCAGTATCTGGTGGATGAGGAGGTCAGGGCCAGTGAAATCAAGAAAGGTGAGGGACTGCCTGAGAATTGGAAGCCTGACAAGGTAGTGCAGAGAGCCATTGAGTTCTACAGAAGCTTTGTGCCAGCATCTGCTGGACTGCTTGAGGACACAAGGTTCTTTGTCAACTCCCTGAGGAAGGAACTCAGGACCAGAGCAGGTGAGCTGAATGGTCTTGACATGAAGGAACTGAAGTCAGCTATGGAGCTTATCAAGCAGGTTCCTAACCTGTGTACTGAGCTGGATAATGCAGAGAGGACTCTGGCTCGTGACATTCTGCAAGAAGCCAGAGCAAGGGGTTCCCAGACTAAAGCATTGTACGAAGATGAAGCTTAATGATGTATTGGAGGCTTTCAACAAGTCCCTCGACATTGAAAGGAAGGAAGGGGGTGTAGGGCATTTCATCTCTGTGGAGAAGAGCAAGAAGCTCTTAGGTAATTACAGGGAGTTCACTGTCATCATATACTATGTGAACAGTAACAAGGACACCATTCCCTTCGTAGTTGGCCGTAGGATTGAGCAGCTTGTGGTCCCAGAAGAGGTACTCATTGCCAATATTGAGGTGGAAGCCCTCTGCACCTTCTTCTCTGCCATCAGGCAAGGAGGGGACTCACTCCATGACCAACTAGTAACTGGTTCTTACGATGGACATTAGAGACGATTTTGTTATACCAACCAATGAGTTCCAGACAGCCATAAACAAGGAGCTGCTTGACAGCCTTCCAGAGGAGGTAGCTGAGCAGCTTCTTGACTTTGTTGGCAGTGTGGAGTTCATCAAGAGGCTCATCAGTCCTGACAGAAAGAGAGCAAAAGACCTTCCAAGGGATGACAAGGGGAGAATCATCGTGGACATCTCCAATCCACACATCCTTGAGGACATGGATTATTTCAGGCCGATGGCCTTACACTTCAAAAAGTATGGTACATACACATTCCTCAGGCCAAATCCAAACCCCAACAGTGAGTACAGAAAGCTGTTTGACCGTGAGATAAAGAGGTGTAGGGAAGGCTTTGTCAGGGAATCTGACGGAGAGTGGGTCACAGGGTACATGTATTGGTACATGAACTATTGCCCCATCATGCTCACTTCCATCACAGAGGGTGAGAAGAAGGCTGCCCGTATTGAGGACTTCCCAGAGACTTGGGAGGGCATTTACTGGAGGTTCCACTACCTTGACCAAGCGAGGAATGCTGGTAGCCATGCCATTGAGCTGGCAAGGCGTGGTTGCTCCAAGTCCTACAGTCTTGCAAGCATCATGGCCCACAACCTCATTCTTGGTGAGAATGAAGAGGTGAAGAGGAGGGTCACTACAATCCTTACTGCCTATCAGAAGGAGTACCTGTCTGACAAGGATGGAACCCTGTCCAAGTTTGAGCCTATGATTGACTTTGTGGCAGAGAACACAGAGTTCCCGAGGCTCAGGCTCAGGTCATCCTCTCAGGACATGTTCTGGCAGATGGGCTATCTGGATGAGAATGGTAGGAAAAAAGGCTCACTCAACAATGTGATGGGTGTCTCATCCAAGGATGATGAGGGCAAGTTGAGAGGTAAGAGAGGTTATATCCTGTTTGAGGAGATGGGTTCCTTCCCCAACCTGCTGAGCATCTATGACACTGTGAAGTATGGTGTAGAGGAAGGCGATTACACCTATGGCCTCATCTACCTTGTTGGTACTGCTGCTGAGGATGCCTCTGACTTTGAGTCTGCCAAGACACTCCTGTATAGTCCTGAGGGTTACAACATATACAGCATCCCCAATGTCTTTGACAAGCCCAAGCAGGGGAAGTCCAGCTTTGGGTTCTTCTTCCCCAGCTATGTCAATCGTAAGGGCTGCTACAACCATGATGGTGTGTCTGATGTGGTCAAGGCACTTGTGCAGATTCTCACGGCCAGATACAAGGCCAAGTACAGTGCCAACCCCAATTCTGTCATCAGGGTCATAGCCGAGATGCCTATCACCCCAGCTGAGGCCATCATCAAGGTCAAGAAGGCGTACTTCCCCACTGTGGCCCTACAAGAGAGGCTTACCCAGATTGAGCAAGACCCCAAGGCCTTCGATGATGTGGCTATCGGAGAACTTGTGCAAGACCCCAAGACCAATGAGGTGAGGTTCAGGCCCACTGAGGATACCCCCATCAGGAAGTTCGGGGTGCCCAATACCACCCAAGGGGCACTTGAGATATTCGAGATGCCAGAGAAGAATTCGCAGGGAAAGGTCTATGACAATAGGTATATCATAGGACACGACCCTGTGGACAATGACCAAGCTGAGTCAAGTTCCCTGTCATCCACCATTGTGCTGGACCTGTTCACAGACAGGATAGTGGCAGAGTTTACTGGCAGGAAGCTCTTTGCCAATGACAACTATGAGATAGTGAGGCTGCTCTGCCTGTTCTACAATGCCAAATGCCTGTATGAGGCCAACAAGAAAGGTATCTTTGCCTACTTCAGCACTATGCAGTGCACACACCTGCTGGCAGATACTCCAGAGTACCTCAGGGAGAAGCAGCTTGTCAAGTACAGCTCCTTTGGCAGCAACAGCAAGGGTGTCAATGGCCTTGCAGCTGTGAATGACTATGCCAATCGTCTGATTAGGGACTGGCTGCTCAAGCCTGTCAATGTGGTCAGGGAGGAGAATGGAGAGCAGAAGATATTCACAGTTCCCAACCTCTCCTTCATCAGGAATCAGGCATTGCTTGAGGAGCTGATTGCCTTCTCTCCTGAAATCAATGTGGATAGGGTGAGGGCACTTGGTATGGTCATGTTGTACAGGGAGGAGAAGGTCATCTTATATAGGGATAACCTCAATGCAGAGGCTCGTGAGAAGGCCTCAAAGAGTTATTTAGGTAATGATGACTACTTTACTAGGAACTATAATAGCAGATTTGGTGGACCTGCTTAGTGAAATAGGCATACAACGGTTAATAATTTGCTTAGTTCGTTGTATGCCTTAAATATTTTATTTATCTTTGCCTCACAAATTTATGTAGTATGGGTTACGGAATGATTCATTTACCGCCCCAACAGATACCCTTCAGCAAAAAGACGAAGGAGTGGAGGAAAAAGCATCTGGATTGGGCAGATGGCAAAACATTCTTCAACTATAGTCCTGTTAGGAACTCGGTAATACATAAGAAGATAAACTACGATTTGCTGGATGGTACTCTTCACATGGCTGACCTTGAGAGGATTATCAACCCTGAGCATATCGTAGAGAAGACTACGCCCACTGAGATTCAGCACTATCCCATCATGAACAGCAAGCTGAATGTCCTCAGGGGGGAAGAGTCCAAGAGGCTCTTCGACTTCAGGGTAGTCATCACCAATCCTACTGCAATAAGTGAGATTGAGAACAACAAGAGGAACGCTGTCTTTCAGGAACTCCAGCAGCTTGTTGCTGACCAGTCACAGACAGAGGAGGAGTACTCAAGGAATCTGGAGAAGATTGCTGACTACTTCACCTATGAGTGGCAGGACATGAGGGAAATCAGGGCCAACAGTGTTCTCAACCACTATGCAAAGGAGTACAACATGGGCCTCCTGTTCAATCAGGGGTTCATGGATGCCATGACTGTTGGAGAGGAAATCTACCAATGTGACATCAGGGGTGGAGAGCCAGTCATTGAGAGGGTCAATCCCCTCAAGATTAGGGTTTTCAAGTCAGGTGCCTCAAACAAGATTGAGGATGCTGACATCATTATCCTTGAAGACTATTGGTCCCCTTCCAAGATTATTGACACTTACTATGATGTCCTCACAAAGAAGGACATAGAGTACATTGAGACTGCTCCAGATGAGATTGGTGACAGTGCTACAGACTCTATGGACAATGTGGATGAAAGGTATGGGTTTGTCAATACCCACATGGTATCTGACGAGATTGGTGGAGACGAGTTTCTTTTTGACCCCCTCAACCTGTTCTCTGATGTGGGAGGTTCCCTACTTCCTTTTGACACCGCAGGTAATCTGAGAGTGCTCAGAATGTACTGGAAGTCCAGAAGAAGGATTAAGAAAATCAAGAGGTATGACCCCCAGACAGGTGAGGAGACCTTTGGCTTCTACCCAGATAGCTATGTCACTGACACTGCCAATGGTGAGGAAGAGACCATCTACTATGTGAACGAGGCTTGGGAAGGCACCAAGATTGGCAAAGACATCTATGTCAACATGAGGCCAAGGGTTGTCCAATACAACAGACTGACCAGCCCAAGCAGATGCCACTTTGGTATTGTGGGTAGCATCTACAACCTGAATGACAGCAAACCTTTCAGCCTTGTGGATATGATGAAGCCCTACAGCTACCTGTATGATGTCATCCATGACAGGCTGAACAAGCTCTTGGCAAAGAACTGGGGCAAGATTATCACCCTTGACTTAGCTAAGGTTCCAGCTGGCTGGGACATTGACAAGTGGATGTACTATGCCAAGCACAACAACATAGCAGTTGTTGACTCTTTCAAGGAGGGTAACATAGGTGCTGCTACTGGCAAGCTTGCTGGTGCACTCAACAATGCCTCTAATGGTGTGATTGATGCTGAGCTTGGAAATGTAATCCAGCAGTACATCAATATCCTTGAGTTCATCAAGATGGAGATGTCTGAAGTAGCTGGTATCACTCGCCAGAGGGAAGGTCAGGTAAGCAACAGGGAGACTGTAGGTGGTGTTGAAAGGGCCACCCTCCAATCCAGCCATATCACAGAGTGGCTCTTTGTGGTCCACGATGATGTCAAGAAGAGAGCTATGGAATGCTTCTTGGAGACTGCCAAGATTGCCTTCAAGGGCAACCACCTCAAATTCCCTTACATTCTCTCCGATGGCAGCAGGATGATAATGGATATTGATGGGGATGAGTTCTCTGAGTGTGACTATGGTCTTGTGGTTGACAACGGCAATGGTGTGCAGGACCTCAACAGCAAACTTGACACCCTTGCACAGGCTGGTCTCCAGAACAGGACTGTCTCTTTCTCCACTATCATGAAGCTCTACACCTCCTGTAGCTTGATTGAGAAGCAGAGGCTGGTAGAGAAGGATGAGAAGGAAATCAGGGAGAGAGCAGCTCAGGCAGAGCAGGCAGCGGCACAGCAACAGGCTGAGACTGAGCAGCAGAGACTCCAAGCCGAGATGAGCCTCAAGCAGGCTGAGATGGACCTCAAGGACCAAATCAACAGGAGAGACAATGAAACCAAGCTCCTGATTGCTCAAATGAGCAAGGATACTGATGATGGTATCAAGGAGCCAGCTTACTCCCAAGAGGCTAAGGATAAGCTCCAAGAGCAGATGAGGGAGTTTGACAGCAGGCTTGCTCTTGACAAGGAGAGACTCAAGCTTGACACCCACAAGGTTAATGAAGAACTTGCCATAAAGAGGCAAAAAGACAATAAAACTACAAAATAGCGATAGAGTATGACTAATCTATTCACTGTAGAACAGATTCTTGAAATCAGAGAGAGACTTGCCCAATTGGGAGCCAAGGACACTGAGTTCCCAAAGGCAGCTCTCCCCCTCAATGGCAAGGAAGAGATTGCTCTTGTCCAAGAGGGTGAGAACAAGAGGGTTGCCCTTGAGGAGTTCTATGAGGAGTTTGCTACCTACATAGACAAGTCTGAGAGGGTTGACTTCTTCAATATTTCAAGGTATGTTCAGAGAATGAACAACTATGCTGAGGTAGCCAGACTCACCCTTGCTGAAGCTGTAGAAGCCTGCCCAGAGGATGTCCAGAGGGCAGGACAGACCATCACCTTCATGGATAACTCCGATGAATGGGAGGTTTGGCAGTATGCTGGCAGCACTCCTGAAGATTGGTCTGACACTGCAACCAAGTGGAAGGCTATCCTCAGGTCTGATGATGGTGGCTTTACCTTTGACTGTGACATCAACAGTGTCTCCTTTGGCCAGACTGCCACTGCACAACTCTCCTTTGAGACTGTGGATGGTGGCCCTGCCAGCAAGGTTGATGTATATGTGAACAATGTCCTCCTCAGGACTTACTCCAATGTATCCACCTTCCACCTCTCTTATGAGGTTACAGGTGCTACAATCTTCAAGGTGGTGGCTGTCCAATATGGCTATACCCACACGGAGACCAAGGAAGTGGAGCTTACCTACACTGCCTATGTGGGTAGTGGAAGTGCCATCAATGAGATTATGGTTCCTGCCAATGCAAGGCAGGTTGCTGCAAATGTGAAGTCTGCCTTCGATGTGACTTTCTCTGCTACAAACTACCTGTATATCATTGCTCCTTCCTCTGTGGCCATTGGCCCTGTCACGATGAGTGGCTTTGAGGTTCCCATGAAGGAACCCCTCATCAGGACAATCAATGAGGTGGAGTATGCAATCTACCAGAGCAGCAACACCTATGTTGCTGGAACACACTCCTTCGTGGTTGGCAACTATGCTGGCTCTGATGTGGAGATGCTCCAGAGTATGCAGACAGATATTGCTGGTCTCCAAACTCTTGTAGGCCAACAAGAGAGCGACAACATAGAGCAGGAGCAGGCCATCAATGCTCTCCAAGAAGGTGTTCATGCCCTTGAAGAGACTGGCTCCAACACTGCTGATAATGAGGACATTATAGTTACTGATAGGAAATACAAGTTCTCCAACAAGGGCTATAATGTTGACAGCTTCAGTGGTCTGGGAAGAATCTGGCTGAGAAAGAATCTCACTGTGGTTACAACCCAGCTTGACCCCAATACCACTGTCAGCAAGACTATCAACTTGCTCACTCAGAACATGATTTCCAACACCAACACCATCTTCATCCTTCAGTATGACTATGACCTCAATGGTGGTGAGATTACCCTGCCTGAGGGCTGTATCATCAAATTTGAAGGTGGTAGTATCAACAATGGTACACTGAATCTCAATGGTGCAGTCATCCTTGACAGCTACAACAGGTTCAGGAAGACTGACTTGGTGGTGACTGGTATGCCAGCAGCTGGCACATTCTACTTCCAAAGTGGCAGGCCTACTTGGAGCAACGGCACCAACTGGGTTGATGCAAATGGAGATGCACTTGTCTAAATTGAGATACTATGAAAGGAAACAATCTTGTGAAAGTCCCCGGTGAGCTTTATGCTCCTACCAGTAAAGGTAGAGTGGTTTCCGCAGACGGGGTATATGATTACATACAGGGGAAGAACCAAGAGCAAATCAATGAACAGGTGGTAGAGACCTCTGAGGAGGCCAAGCAGATTGCACAACAGGCTGCTGCAAGTGCCTCCAGCATGGAGAACATTGTGAATGTTCTTAGGGACCAAGGTGAGCAGGACATTGCCACCGCCCTTGACCATGAGGCCAGAATCCAGAGCAACACCACCAAGGTTGACAAGCTTGCGAACCAGCTTGGAGATTTTACCATCATCCTTCTCAGTGAATCTGAATATGAGGAGTTGGTAGCCAGTGGTGAACTTGACTCCAAAGCCCTGTATTTCACCTATGAAGATGAGACTGACTAATGGCTGGCTTTAGTAAGAACAACAAAGAGATTGTAGAGGTGCACTGGGGGCAGAAAGTCGTCAGTGCTATCTACAAAGGTGCTGTCCTTGTCTGGGAGGCTGCTCTTAGGATATGGAAGCACAAACAGGTATGGAAAGGCAAAGAAGTTTGGAAATACTAACCTTATACAATTTTTAGATTATGGCAGTATATACTGATTCTGAATTGAACAACCCTATCAGGGGCCTTGATGAATCTTGGGAGGGCCACACCCACCAAGAGGTTGAGAGCTTTGTCTCTGGCATCCTGAAGGAGCTTACAGATGATGTCTCTGTCGCCCTTACAATTGGTATTGTCGGTGATGATACCAAGATTTTCCTCACGGATGATACTACTGCCACATTCCAGTACATGGTAGATTATTTGGTGGATGGCAATCCTTCCACCAACTACTCTGTGAATGTGAAGATAGGCAGCACAGTCATTCAGTCTGGTTATAAGCCGGGTGTTGGACCAGACACCCCTATCACCAGCCCTGAACTGATTACCTATCTTAGAGCCAGAGGTAACTCGGTGGTTGTTACCATTGAGGTGTATGATGAGGATAGTGGCTTCAGCAGGAGCAGGTCTGTGACATTTAACAAGAGGCAGGCTAACATTGTGTCCAACAACAGCCTTGGTACTGTGTGGACTACTGCCTTACAGCCTCAGCTGTCCTTTACCAAGACTATCAACTATGGTAGCCTTGATGTGTCCAACATTGGAACTGCTAAGATTGTGTCCACCTTCACTGACTCCGCTGGTGCTCGTGAAGTTGTGGAGACCCCGTTTGCAGCTGCTACCAACCCTGTGAGGGTTACAGTTCCTACTACACTTGCAAATGGCGCATGTTCCGTTGAATCCCATATTGTCCTTGGTGACCCTCAGGGCACTGTTGGCAACTCTGTAACTGACTCTATCATCATTGTACATGATGGTACTGATGGTATTAGCTCCCCTGAGGAAGGTACTATCTACCTCACTGTAGGTGATGTGGTCAATGCCACTGTGAACAACTATGCAAGTATCTCCTACAACATCTATGTGGTTGGTGGAGCTGCAAGTCTCAGGTGGCCTATCGTGTTGCAGAAGCAGGTCAATGGTGTCTATGTGGACCAAGCCAAGAAGTATGCAACCAACAACACAGTCCAAACTTGGGATTACCTTGTCACTGATGCTTCTACAAACCTGAGGATTCTGGTTCCTAACCTGAACACTGATGGTAGCATCTACTATGACAGTGGTGGTAACATCTCTGCAAGGACTTGGAAGGCTTTCACCCTGCTTGCTAGTGTGAGTGACATCGGCTGGCTCTCTGCCACTGATGGCCTTGTGTTCTCCCTGTCTGCTCTTAACAAGAGCAACGAGGACTATGATGTGGGTGTCTGGGCTGACAATGGCTATAATGCCATCTTTGAGGACATGCAGTGGGATGGCAGTGGAAGTGGCTGGACCTCTATTACCTACAATGACTATGATGGCAATGTGCTTACCTCCAATGCACTGAGGCTTGTTGGTAAGTCCAGAATGACCATCGGGGACTTCTTCCCCTTCTATAAGACTACACAATACTCTGCTGAGAACAAGGTTGGTGGTGGTATCCTTGACACAGGTGGCACTCTCAAGATTTCCTTCTTGGTGGACAATGTTGCTGATGCCCATGAAAATGTCATCAGCTGCTGGGATGGTGTGGTTGGTTTCTATGTCACTGGTGATGGTTTCTACCTCAACATTGGCAATGAGCTTATCAACAACCCTAACCAGAACCAAGCTATCTCCCAGACCAACACCAGAAGGTTCCAGAGTGGTGTGAAAGTTGACCTGACCATCGTTATCCCGAGGTACTATGACACTACAGGTGCTGCTACCAACAGGGAGGTGTACTACTACATCAATGGTGAGGTTGCAGGTTACACCAGACTGGATGCAGCTGTGTATAGTCTGTCTCAGCTTCTGGCCACCCCTCTTGTGTTTGGTGGTGATGGTGCTGTGTTGAACATCTTTGACATCAAGTACTGGAACAGGCCTCTCAGTGCCCTTGAAGTGTTCCATACCTATACTATGAACCTTGACAGCTCTGCCCAAATCAATGGTATCTTCAACAAGAATAACTTCTATGCTGAGTCCAATGGAAAGGCTGTGGTCACTATCACTCAGGCAATCGCCTATGGTAAGTACCTCGCAGAGCAGGGCAAGACCAACTTTGCAGTGTGGGCTTCCACAAACCTCTGTAATGCTGAGGACAATGTGCCTATTGCTGCTGGTAAGGAATCCACCAAGGATAAGACATCAAGGGGTGAGAAGTTCTACTACTTCAGATTCACCACTGATTCACAGGGCAGAGGTATCATTGACCCTGAACTCTCCTTCTTCTTGGATAGTGATACTGTCAGTGCAGGTGACAACCACAGTGCACTGAGGTTCAGAAGGCAGGGTACTTCCACTGTTGATGCTACCAAGGGTAACATCAGGATTGATGTGCAGACCAAGGACAGGGTTAAGTTCCACAAGTTCCTCTCTGAGTCTGCTGGCTTTGACCCTGAATATGACAGGCTGCTTGGCAAGAAGGCTAAGATTTGGCAGATTCCAAATGCTGATGCCCTTCCTTGCTACCTGCTTACACTGAAGAAGAACCCTAATGACTCCACCCAAGCCAGAAACCTCCCTACTGCAAAGTGGTATGAGGACTGTGCAAGGTATCTCGCAAAGCAGAATGACATCTATCTTACCTGCCTGACGAAGCCTCAGAGGGTTGAGTATGAGAGCATTATTGAGAACAGGACTGATTTGGTCACGAAGGCTGATAGGATTGATGCCATCAAGACAAGACAATGTGTGGATGGTATCCCGACAGTCGGCTTCAGGATTGACTACAACTATGCAAACGATGATGCAACCAAGTACAATCCACTCAATGATAGTGTGACTTCCTTCGGTGGTCAGTTTGATGCCATCACTGACAAGACCAATATGGATGTCTTTGGTTTTGGTCTTAGGACTACCCAAGATGCCAATGGTAACACTACCCAAACCAAGCTGGGTGCATCTGATGAGGACTTCTCCCTTGAGTGGAGAAACAATGGCTCTGATGTCTGCTGCTTCCAGACCCAAGACTTGTCTGGCTCTGGTACCTCCGTCACCTATGGTGGCAGCAGCTTTGGTAAGGGCTACCTTGAGTACAGGTATCCTACTGACAGCCCCTATGCTGATGGTGAGGACATGCCTACCTATCCTTGGCAGGATGAGAGCATCTATGGTCATGTGACTATCGGCCTTGAGAACAATGGTCCTATCCAGAGACTGTTTGACCTTGTGGCTACCTGCTCTCCTCTGAAGGGTGATGTGGAATACTCCAGCACCTTGAGGGGCAAGTACTACTGGGAAGGTCAGGAGTATGTTGATGCCCAAGGCAGGATTCCTATCAGGGATGCTGAGGATAACATTGTCACATGGGTTGAGGATAGTGAGGCCAACAGGAAGACTGTCTTCAGGCAGGAGTTCCCTAAGTGCGTGAACCTCTATCACTTCCTTCTCAATGCCCTCCTGATTGATGCTGGTCTGATGGTTGACCAAGATGTGAAGAACCAGTTCTTTACCTACTTCACGGGTGATGTTGATGCCAACGGCCACAAGCTGCTCTGTCTGCTTGGCTATGACTTTGACTCCTCTTGGGGTATGGATAATGATAACAACTTCAGGTTCAACTACACAGTCAAGTATGAGGATGGCCTGTATGATGGTAATGGCTCCAAATCCAACCTCTCCATGCTCTGGAAGCTGGTCTATGACTGCTACAGGGATGAGATGACTACTATCGCAGGTGTGCTCTATGGTGGAGGTCTCCTGAACTATGCTGGTATCAGCAAGTACATGTTTGAGAATGAGATTGACATCTTCAACTCTATCATCTACAACAACAACTCTGAGTACTCCTACATGGATGCCTCTTCCTCCAACTGGCCTAAGGTTCATGGTTCTGCAAAGGAACACAACGAGTGGTTTGTTGAGGGTAGAATGTACTTCATTGGTGGTGAGTATCTGTCCTCTGGTAGTGACCTGACTACAGACACTGCTGACTTTGCTCCAAGGTATGTCGCTTCCACTGAGGCCTTCTACAGCAATCCTTTCTATGCTCTTAGGAGGCAGGCAGGCTCTCATGGTCTGTTCTATCAGCTGGGTCTGACTGCTTACAGGAGAAGCTACTCTGCAATGAGGATTGGTTCTGCCAGCCTTGGCCCCAAGGCAACTATGGATGTTATCACTGAGTATGACAATGCCACTGGCCTGCCTACAGGTAATGTTACCAGAACCACAGGCTACATTGGTGTGGAAAGCTACACTGAGACTGCATCCGACTTCCACCTCTACATCACAGGTTGTAAGGACATTAAGACCATCACTGGTCTGCCGGGTATCTTCCTGAATGCCATCAACAACTGGGGTGAGCTGGTGAATGTTGAGAGCCTTGAGTTGGGTAGCACGGACTCTATGGTGGTGAATGATGTCACTTACTACTATGAGAACCCGTTCCTCTCCAGTCTGAATACCCAAGGTGTCCTCTTTGGTGCCTGCAAGACCCTTAATCTGGCAGGTCTGTCTGGACTCACAGGTGTTCTCTCCTTGGCTTCCTTCCCTATCTTGGAGACCTTCACAGGTATCAGGATGCCTAATGTCACCTCCATCTCCCACCCTGCGGGTAGCTCCTTGAGGGCTGTAAGCTATCCTGCTAACCTGCAAAGCTGGGTGATTGACAACAAACCTAACCTGAATAGCATTACCTTTGAGGGTTACAGCTCCATTGGTACAATCAGTGTTACCAAGTCCAGTGCTGTGGCAGCTAAGAAGGCCATTGAACTGCTTAATAACTTAATGAGTTAAATATGTCTTTACAAAAATTCACATGGGTAAATGGGACTCCAACCAGTCCCATTACCCTTACTACTGATGAAATCAATGTTCTGATTGCAGCTAAGAAGGCTGGGAACATTGACATGACGGTGAGTGGCTACTACAACACCACCAGTGGCTCCATCAGGAATTACCTGTATCAAGTCCTTAAGGACCTGTTCCCTGACCTCAACTATGTGGGTGCAGCCTCTACCATTGTTGCAGATGATGTCCAAATCAGCTTGGAAGGTGTTGAATCCATGAATGAGGGCACTGAGACCAGAATTGTTTCCACAGGTAATGTCCCTATGGATTACCTCTCATTCCAGTTCTCCTATGTCAGTGGCTCCGTTGACACTCCTGCTGACATTACTGACAGACTTAGTGTTGTCAAGAAACAGGATGCAGGTGGAAATGATGTGTGGTACCTCAAGGCAAGCAAGCCTATTGAGAATACCACATGGAATGCCCTGCTCAATATCACTGCTTATCCTTCCTACCTTTCTGAGATTCCTCAGTCTGGTGCAAGCAACAGGGCAGACTACAATATCAGGGTGAATGCAGTTGCCCTCAATGGTATCTACATCTCTGGTAGTACTGACATCAAGCAGGGTCAAAGGCCTACCTATACAGTCCTTCCTACCAATGCCAATACCACCAAGATTACTGAGAACACCATCTACTCTTTGGCTATCAGCCCTAACAACACAGGTATTTCTCCTGTGATTGGGTCCTATGCCCCGGGTGACTATGGCTCTCTTACAGGAAATGGCAACACATGGGTATTCAATGCAGCTGCTGCTGGCACATCCACCTTCACTGCAAACATCTTCCTGCTCAGCACTGAGGATGGTGGTTCTTCCATTGCAAGTGCTTCCCTGCAAGTTGCATGTACACAGGGTGTCCTGAATAACACCATCACCATCAGCCAACAGGCTAGTATGGCTGCTTCCAGTGCAGGCTCCCTTGCAGTCATTGATGGTACCAACCCTCTGACCCACTATGACAACATTGCCATGAATCAGAATGGTACCTTCAAGTCTGGTCAGGACAATGCCTTTGCTTGGGTCAGGGAGAATTCCCACCTGTATGTCGGTAAATGGTCTTACGATGTCCTGAATAGCAATGAGGTCATGAACCTCAGGCAGCTCAGTGACTCTGACAAGAGGGTGTGGAATGACAACCCTGAAGGTGTTGCCACTCTGAATGACCCTTCCTATGGTGATGTATGGCTCAAGCTTCCTGAGTTCTGGTATAAGCTGGAACCTTATAGGAATAACAATAATGAGATTGTGGCCAATGCCTATACCTTCTCAGTGGCTGTAGAAGACCCTGCCATTGGTAGTCTGACTGGTGATTGGATTCACTGGGATGGTCTCACCCTGATTGCTGTGTATGAAGGCTATGTGTACAATAACAGGCTCTACAGTGTCTCTGGCCAGAACCCTTACGCAAGAAATGCTTGCAATGTGTATGATGGAGACCCTACAAACCCTGTGAGCTACAATGCTGTCAATGCAAGTATTCAGACCTACAAGCACACCTATGCTGCAAACAGAGGCTCCAACTTCCATCTGGTATCTTGGGAGGCTCACTGCATCATGGCTCTGCTTGGCTATGCCTACTATGGTAGTGTGGACATCCAATCCATCTGTGGTAGAGGTACTCCTACTCACTGGACTGTAAGTGGTACTACTTACTATTTCCCGAGAGTTACTGGTCTCTGCGACTCCTATGGTATGAATGACACTGTTAAGAGTGTTGTTGATGCTTGGGAAGATGGTACACAAGCCTATGACATTGATGGTACCAGAATCCCTGATGCCAATGGTTACATTGACATTCAAGATGACAAGAGTGTAAACTTCTGGGGTCTTGAGAACTGGTGGGGCAACATCAATGAGTTCATGGACAATGTGATGACTGTTGATACAAACAAGCATGTGGGCATCTTTGCTCTGGGTGCTTACTTCATCAGCGGTGGTAAGGCACAGGTCTCCAGCTCCAACAACACGGAGGTTGAGCCTACTGTGGTTGCTGATGCTTCCACTGCAAGTGCAGCCTGCATCAAGGGCTTCCAGTTCCTCAATACTAATGGTGACTTTGTGGGCCTCATTCCTCAGGCTACTCTAAGTGATGCCAACTATGCCAGTGGATTCTGCGACTACGGTAGTGTGACTCCCTATACCTCTTATGTGGCTGGTCGGTCTGGTAGTTCGGCTAATCTTAGTG